>ENA-UOOR01000017-UOOR01000017.1-fermentation-metagenome-genome-assembly--contig:-NODE-17-length-237184-cov-55.292997_pt1 | contig 237184 bp, 232 predicted proteins | sample MGYA00245780_ERZ724029 | MGnify/ENA primary metagenome ERZ724029 (study PRJEB28704, sample SAMN03018315) | fermentation metagenome | biome: anthropogenic terrestrial biome; feature: soil...
TTTTGCCTCCGCTAAACGAATAATATCCATGAGGAACCTCTGCCTCCTTGTGGGGTATTCATTCTGTAGAATGTGAGGTTCCTCTTCTATTTCCGGGAGGGAATATCCTTCCAGTTCCCTACAATAACTTTACACTAACGCTAGTTAGTACATCTATTGCTAAATTTCGTACGGCATAGTACAATTTCGCACGGAGGTGGTACCATGAAGGAGGGCACAAAGGTCATCACTGCAACGGAGTTAAAACAGAACCTTGGAATGTATATTGATTGCGCCATGAATGACAACGAGGTTGTCATCACCAAGAACGGCAAAAAGGCGGTCAGGCTGTCACCCTACCTGACCGAGATTGAGCGGTACTTAACTGTCAAGGAAAAGACCTTGGACTATCAGTATGGCGGCAATAAAGTCTCCTATGAAGAATTCAAGGAGATCTACGAGAACAGCGAGTTGAGGATGGAGTTCATCAATGGGGAGATTATCCTCCAGGATTCTCCCAGCACCTTTCACCAAGACATTTCCGGGAAACTATATATCCTCTTGAGCTCATACCTAAAGGGCAAAAATTGCAAAGTCTTCTTTGCTCCGTTGGACGTCCACTTCTTCAAGAAGGATTTTGAGACACCCGATGTCATGCAGCCGGATTTGCTCATAACCTGCGACCACGAAGACAAGGTCAACGAGCAGGGCAAGTACATGGGCACCCCCATCCTATGCATCGAAATCTTGTCCAAGGGCACACGCACCAAGGACATGGTGACAAAGCTCAACACCTATATGTTGTCCGGAGTGAGAGAATTCTGGATTGTGGACCCGGAGAATAGAACCGTCATGGTCTACGGGTTTAAGGACTGCCAGGTAGATAAACATGATATTTATCTACTCGAGGGCACAGTAAAATCCTACTGCTTTGATGCTCTTGAAGTAGATGTGCAAGCCATATTTGCAGCCTGAAAACGCGGCCCTCTTCTCCCTCAACCCTTTTAGCTAGATAAATTTTTGGAGGCCCAAAAGGCCTCCTTTCCATTGAGCAATTTTCGGCAAATAAATAGCACTATACCTATAGCATACTGTTTCCCTGGCAATATACTGTACCTAAGCATCTATTCCTTGCGAAACCAGGTAGGGGGGATTCAATATGCTTTATGTCAAAACAGAAGTCCGTGAATCTAAATTGCACAATCTGGGATTATTTCTTATGGAACCAGTTAAAAAAGGAACAGTCATATTGATAGCTAACAGCAGCGGCATTATAACGGAAATCGAATACCAGTCCGAACAGGCCAAAGACAATAAATTAATTAGTATGACAGCCGTGCGCCTATTAGGTAGAAGTTTCATTTACGGAGATTCTATTGGCAATGAGGAATACATCAACCACAGCGAAACCCCAAACATGTTGTACCATTGCGGTATCTGCCTTGCCGCCCGAGATATTGCTCCCGGGGAAGAACTGACCGTTGATTATAAGTACTTTCTTGCCGAACAAGATGTCTATGCCTTTAATAATGCTGAAACCGGGAAAATAGTAGATGGGATTCACCCCGCGGAGGCCTTCATCCAATCTGCCGAGGAGGTCCTTGCTCTGCTAAAAGAGATATTGCAGGCCGATTCTGAATGTGCTGAGTTAGGGTAATGAGGGCCTTCCCGAATACCTATTGGTTGCAGTGACAACGTTGCTTCTGGCCTGGAGAAACCCTCGATAGAAGCGTGACCCCTGGCGCTCTTAACCTCTCATAAGAAAGTCAGTATTCTTTGCGGTCATTTTTCTTTACTGTCATCTAACTCTGCCTTCTTGGTTATACAATAATGCAGCAGTTGATCAGGGGATTCCTGAAAGACTTTGAGCAAGTTATCCCCATACTGGTCCAGCTCCCTTTTTAACTGGGATTGAAATTCCTGAAAACTGATATCATGCTCAAGAACTTTACTTATTTTTTCCGAAATCGAAAGGATAGTTTCCTCTACTAAACGATCTACTTCCATGGGACCCTTTGCCTCCTTATAAATTTTTCAAAAAAATATGAGGTTGCTGTCAACTTGAGGGGAGTATGTCAGGCGGGATCCTTGAACTAGCTGAAAAACAATCTGTATTCCAGGGGCAATCAGCTGCCAGCCGGATACCGCGTTTGCCATATTGGCAATTATGGCGCAACCAACCTTTCGGCCGGAGGAGTGGGGGCCCATTTATTTTATATCACCCCCTAAGGATTCTGCCACCGAGGCCGCCGGACTGTTAATAGGAGGGCCCGGCGGCTTTCAGAGTCTCTCACATGGCTTTCCCCTGTCCCGGATAGTTCACGAATCAGGATGCTAAATAGATTTTATACCAATCTATCTAATTGCAGCAAGCTACGGATCTTTGCTGCTTTTTTGTTATAAGGGCAAGGAAAAACAGACGAATGTATATCGTCTGTAGCTATAAGGGGACGTAATATTTTTTCTAGGAGGTAAAGAGCTCCAATCCCCTCCCTGGCGAAAGGCCATCAGCATCACCCAACCTCTGTCAGGGTTTACCCTGCAGGCTGGGGTGAGTATATTCTCTTGGCTCAGCTCGTCAAAAGCATATACAACGTCAAAGAGTTCCATGAATTCCGGGCTTTTTTCATGAGTAATGACAATAAGTGTCAGTCCAGGGCGCGACTAAGGCTTTTAACAGAGATAAGGCCATATCATTATTCACATTGGCCGTTGGTTCATCTAAAATCAAAATACATGGTTGGGAATATAGAGCTCTTGCCAAGACTACGCGTTGCTTTTCACCACCAGATATTGAATCCTCCTCAGTTAGGACTTTCGTCCCCTTCCGTCTGTAGACCTTTAATGGAAGCATTTGTTAGCCTGGCCAATCTACAGAAATAAGACTGCCAGATCAGATGGAACAAAATAACTGGCGCATAAAAACAGGGATACCGGTAACTTGGTAATCCCTGTTCTTATTTAACTATCTTTCATCTTTGAAAACTTAGCCGAGTTAATTGGTTAGTTTCTTTGACTTAGCGGAAAAGATGGTACCAAGGAGCATCGCCATCAGACCCAGAATATAGTATTTATATTCATTGACTCCGGTCTTAGGCAATTCTGCCTGAGTGATCTGCAGCTTGCCTGGGACAAAGGTGAGGATGTAGTTGCCGCTTAGGGCAAGAGTCCCTTGCTGGATAGCGTAGGTTCCCACATCTTCACCTGGTACCCGGACCAGGGCTCCTGTGAACCCATCCCCTGCTACTAGATTACCTTGGGTAATCTGGTAGGTCAGGGCTGGATCGCTATCTCCGTAGACCTTGCTCAGGTCATCGGCTGTTACCTGGATAACCCTGGGGGTAATCTCCAGTCCGCCTACAACAAAGGTGATGTCGTAGTTATCTGAGCTCAACCCGCCAGGAGTGATCACGTATTTGCCCACATTAACTGCACCTTGGCTGCTGCCGGTAAATGTGAGCCCACCGCATAAGTCGCCGGCATCATCACTGCCTACAAATCCAGAATAGGTAACGCCGTTGCCGCCGCTATAGGCAACACCGTCGTAAACCTTGCTGATATTGTTAGCGGTGATAATTAAAGCCGCCTTGGTAATCTCAAGCTCGCCTTCAACAAAGGTGATGTCGTAGTTATCTGAGCTCAACCCGCCAGGAGTGATCACGTATTTGCCCACATTAACTGCACCTTGGCTGCTGCCGGTAAATGTGAGCCCACCGCATAAGTCGCCGGCATCATCACTGCCTACAAATCCAGAATAGGTAACGCCGTTGCCGCCGCTATAGGCAACACCGTCGTAAACCTTGCTGATATTGTTAGCGGTGATAATTAAAGCCGCTTTGGTAATCTCAAGCTCGCCTTCAACAAAGGTGATGTCGTAGTTATCTGAGCTCAACCCGCCGGGAGTGATCACGTATTTGCCCACATTAACTGCACCTTGGCTGCTGCCGGTAAATGTGAGCCCACCGCATAAGTCGCCGGCATCATCACTGCCTACAAATCCAGAATAGGTAACGCCGTTGCCGCCGCTATAGGCAACACCGTCGTAAACCTTGCTGATATTGTTAGCGGTGATAATTAAAGCCGCTTTGGTAATAGCAAGCTCGCCTTCAACAAAGGTGATGTCGTAGTTATCTGAGCTCAACCCGCCGGGAGTGATCACGTATTTGCCCACATTAACTGCACCTTGGCTGCTGCCGGTAAATGTGAGCCCACCGCATAAGTCGCCGGCATCATCACTGCCTACAAATCCAGAATAGGTAACGCCGTTGCCGCCGCTATAGGCAACACCGTCGTAAACCTTGCTGATATTGTTAGCGGTGATAATTAAAGCCGCTTTGGTAATAGCAAGCTCGCCTGGGACAAAGGTGATGTCGTAGTTATCTGAGCTCAACCCGCCAGGAGTGATCACGTATTTGCCCACATTAACTGCACCTTGGCTGCTGCCGGTAAATGTGAGCCCACCGCATAAGTCGCCGGCATCATCACTGCCTACAAATCCAGAATAGGTAACGCCGTTGCCGCCGCTATAGGCAACACCGTCGTAAACCTTGCTGATATTGTTAGCGGTGATAATTAAAGCCGCCTTGGTAATCTCAAGCTCGCCTTCAACAAAGGTGATGTCGTAGTTATCTGAGCTCAACCCGCCAGGAGTGATCACGTATTTGCCCACATTAACTGCACCTTGGCTGCTGCCGGTAAATGTGAGCCCACCGCATAAGTCGCCGGCATCATCACTGCCTACAAATCCAGAATAGGTAACGCCGTTGCCGCCGCTATAGGCAACACCGTCGTAAACCTTGCTGATATTGTTAGCGGTGATAATTAAAGCCGCCTTGGTAATCTCAAGCTCGCCTGGGACAAAGGTGAGGATGTAGTTGCCGCTCAAGGCAAGAGTCCCTCGCTGGATAGCGTAGGTTCCCACATCTTCACCTGGTACCCGGACCAGGGCTCCTGTGAACCCATCCCCTGCTACTAGATTACCTTGGGTAATCTGGTAGGTCAGGGCTGGATCGCTATCTCCGTAGACCTTGCTCAGGTCATCGGCTGTTACCTGGATGGCCCTCGGAGTAATCTCAAGCTCGCCTTCCACAAAGGTGAGGATGTAGTTGCCGCTTAGGGCAAGAGTCCCTTGCTGGATAGCATAGGATCCCACATCTTCACCCGGCTGGCGAGTCAGCGCTCCTGTGAATCCGTCACTCCCCACCAGATTACCTTGGGTAATCTGGTAGGTCAGGGCTGGATCGCTATCTCCGTAGACCTTGCTCAGGTCATCGGCTGTTACCTGGATGGCCCTCGGAGTAATCTCAAGCTCGCCTTCCACAAAGGTGAGGATGTAGTTGCCGCTTAGGGCAAGAGTCCCTTGCTGGATAGCATAGGATCCCACATCTTCACCCGGCTGGCGAGTCAGCGCTCCTGTGAATCCGTCACTCCCCACCAGATTACCTTGGGTAATTCGGTAGGTAAGGGCAGGATCGCTATCGCCGTAGACCTTGCTCAGGTCATCGGCTGTTACCTGGATGGCCCTGGGGGTAATCTCAAGTTCGCCTTCCACAAAGGTGAGGATGTAGTTGCCGCTTAGGGCAAGAGTCCCTCGCTGGATAGCGGAGGTTCCCACATCTTCACCCGGCTGGCGAGTCAGCGCTCCTGTGAATCCGTCACTCCCCACCAGATTACCTTGGGTAATTCGGTAAGTAAGGGCAGGATCGCTATCGCCGTAGACCTTGCTCGGGTCATCGGCTGTTACCTGGATAGCCCTGGGAGTGACAGTAAGTGTGCCGTTGACATACTCAAGCTGGTAATTCTCCAGTCCAGCACCAATTGCATTGCTTGGCACGATGGGATAACTGCCCACGCCTGCATTCTGAGCCGAACCATTGCTAGCAAGGGTAACACTAGTGATAGTGACCGGGTAGTCATCGTCAACACCATCAACTCTATACTCAAAATCGGTAAATTCCTCACCATAGACCTTGCTTTTGTCTAGAGCGGTAATGGTTAACGTTCTGGGCGCCCACTGAGCATAGAGCACGACATCGTGATTTGGCATATTGAAGGTATCACCTTCGGCATATGCGGTCCCACGGCCGTCGGGTTCAGTGTTCCAGCCAGTAAAGCTATATCCTGCTTTGGTGAAGGCATTATCGTTCGCCAACACCGTTACTACCTGACCCTCATCATAAGCAGCGTTAGGGTCAGTAAGAACTCCTACTCCGCTGTTGGGATCATAAGTTACCGTGAGGAGATCAATAGATACATCAAAGCTGATATCGAATCCCCCAGCATCGAAAGTCAAAGAAATGCCAAAGGGGTCGGATAGAGTCTGGACGCCAAAATTAACTACCAACCACTGGGAATCATTATCTAAGATTTGGTCGTTGACAGTTAAATTTTCACCCTTATCGAACTTCCAGTAGTTACCACCTTCTACAGCATCAAATTCGAGTCCATTGTAACCAATGCGATTAAGAGTCTTACCCCACGCGGCCGCAGTATCTTTATATTTAAAAGCCACAAAAATCTCATTACCTTCACCGGGTATATTTGTCAACCAGGCGTATTCAGCAGTGACATGACCATTGGTTGATTGACCCGACACGTCCAATATTTCCCCACCGGTGAAATCTGACTCCGGCTGACTCTGAGCCTCCACAGCAAATGCAGTGATGGGAGGAAGCAATACTAAGGTCGCTACCAACAAGATAGTTAAGATCGTTCCGACTTTCCTAGTCTTTCCCAATCTTACACCTCCTTTCTATCTGGACATTAATGCCATTTTGCCCATCCATTTCCCGTTTATACTGTTCAGTGAAAGTAGTACTAATAGTTATTTTGGATGGAAGTTGAAGACAGTAAATCTCTCTGAATGGACGCATGGAAATAGCCTCTTCAGCCTGATTACTGTCAAGCTAATTTATTCAGCTGAAAACAAAAAAAGACCACAGCTAGTCCATGGCCCTTAAAAATTATAAGCTTCGAGATTAGAACACAAAAAGCGCCAGTTAAGGCGCTTGGTTAAGATTGATGTTGTTTAATTTGCTTGGGAGCGGAGACCGCTCCCCTACACCTTTGGCCATATGGAGCTTGTATCGACCCGTATAGGACCCGGATCGGTGTGGGCGAGGGCGCGTTAGTCGAAATTGTGCTTTGAGTTGTCCTGGCCATTTGCGTGCTTTTCCTCCTGTTGGTGGACGTCATAAACGGCTGATGGATTGGATAAATCTAAAATATTACTTCCAGAGATAAGCAAATAAAGCCATTTTAGCGACGCTAGGGGCAATGCCCCCGGTCTGTTTTTTTGGGTGCCTGTTATTCCACAGGCTGCTCAGGAAGAGCAAGCTTGTTGTACATCAGGGCCAGCTGTAAGGCTGTGGCCACATAGCAGTAGATGGGTATGGATATAAAGACTACTACTGGGGTCCAGAGCAGGTTGACGATCAGGGCGGCGATGAAGTTTGCCACCAATATAGATATGATGATGCTACTTAACTCCGAGTTGCGGTTTTCGTAGTGCATCCGGCTGCGGCTGAAGGCTTCGGATATCCCCATATCTTCAGAGACCATAGTGAATTCCCAATAAATGTACTTAATCCTCAAGATCAGGAAGATGACCAGGAAGGCAATGACCCCGATGATGGACAACAACATCGCCAGGAAGACACCCAGGAGTGTAAAAACAAAGATTATCAGCCTCAGGCCCAGGAAGCGCAGCCAAAACCTCTTGGCGTAATTGACGAAAGTGTCCAGAGAAGGCACATTATCTTTGGCCACCTCATGGAGGAGGCCGATAAAACCTGCTTCAAAGTAGGCCCCCAGGAGTGCAAACAGGAGGACGAGAATAAGGGCAATCCCCCCTGGCAATGCACCGGCCTGATCAATATTGACCCCACTGACCAGCACATTCTGATCAAAGATGGAGGAGATGGACGGCAACCCAACATCCAGGGCAAGCTTGAGACTGACCTTGGACTCTCCCCAGAAGCCGGTGGTTACCAGTGCAAAAATAAAAGAAGCCAAATCCATTAGAATCGGAATTATAATCAGGTAAAGGTTGCGACTTAGGGCTGAAAAAGCACGAGTTATCATGTATCCCACCTCCAAGAAAGTAACTACTACTATTACATTTCGCCAATCCGCAGAGTATTCCTTTTTAAAACTAAAGAAATCTGCCAGGGCCATGGTGAGGCGTTCCTGGATTTTCCTGAACAAAATAATCCCCCTTCCGTCTTCAGACGATTTATTTTTCATCCGTCAACTTAAAGGGGAACGTAGGGAATATGCATAATTTTCCTCTTTCCTTCCTACATTAGTTACAGGAGGGAAAGAACATGGAAATTATTATTAATAATCTCTTTGTCCTCTTGATATATGCCGGGGCGGGCATATTAGTCAAGGCTCTCACCGGCAGCAGGCTGGCGCCCCTGGTTCCCTGGTGCGTATTTATTGTCCACATGGGCCAGATAGCTGTGGAGATTTGCCAATATGCCGGCCAAACAGGAACACTACCCTGCCTGGCATTAATCCTTCCCCATGGCTGTTTGGAAATACCGGGATTAGTCTTAGCCTGTGTGGTTGGGAGCAGGCTGAGCCTTGGCAGAAAAATCAATCATCAACTGCCGGCAGCTGTGATTCTGATCTCGGTTGCAGCCTGGGTTGAAACCTGCATAACACCCTTTCCCCTGGCTCACTGGTTATAAAAGGCCCGCCTGGTACCCGGCGGGCCAACTGCAGCCGGACCCAAAAGGGGCCAGCGCAGTGTCAATGCCATTATATTCGACGTCGCTGCTAATATTTCCTTTAAAGCCTTATTTTTTTGTCCCCGATCCCCAAAAGATCTTTTTACTGTGGGGCTTAAACCCTATTCCCATGGAGAGGTTTCGGGAGGCAATGTTGGAATCGATAATATGGTTCATCGCGGTCTTGCCCGTTGCCAGCACCTTGGCGATTAAGGAAGAAGCCAATTTTCTGCCGTATCCCCGGTTGCGATAAGGCTCCAGCACCCGCAGTGAACCCAGGTTGACCATGTCGTCAATTGCATAATAGCACACCGCCCAGCCCGCCAGCTTGCCGTCAATTCTGATGGCGCTGCTGGGATAGGCCTTGAGACTATATTTGAAGATTTCCAGACTGTCCTCGTCCTTGTAGGTCCAATGCTCATTGACAAATTCTGCGTCGGCCACGGTCAAGCTTTCCGAAGGCTCGGGGCTGCCAGTGAAATCCTCAGGCGATAGAGTATAGGCAGTGCAGTCTTCATCACTGACAATCCCGGTGAAATGCCTTTTTAACAAGGGCAAAAGGCTGGTGGCAATTCCAAAAAAAGAGTATTTTCCGGGAGCGAGGTCATTGAGAAATCGGTCGAGGGCCTGCTCATTGCCGTACATATGTAGACTGTGGTCCAGCATCATGGCGGCTCCGTCCGCAAACCACAGCCTGATATCTTTTTTTGCTCTGGGCGAGTGGAAGAGCTGATACTGCATCTTATAGGTAATGACGGGATCCTCCTTGAGCAGTGCAGCTAATTCAGCGAAATCTATTTTCATCTATATTCCCCCTGTAGTAGCCTTTCGCCGATAATTATACCATTTTAAAAGCCGATCCGCAGCCTGTTCTTTAGTAAAGTCAGCCTTGATTTGCCTGTTAGTTTCAGGCATACTCAAAGAGGACTTCACTTGAGAGGATGACTTCTATGCGCAAATATCTGCCCTATTTCGCCGGACTTGGTTACGCAACAATTTTTGGCTTCTCCTTTATGTTTACCCGAGGAGCATTGGAATATATTGCTCCCTTTCACTTGCTGGGCCTGCGGTTTGCCGCCGCTGTCCTCACCCTGATTCTGCTGAGGCTGCTGGGTATAGTCACAATTAAGGTCACCTGGCCTCAGTTCAAGGCCCTGCTTCCACTGGCCTTTTTTCAGCCCATTCTTTATTTTCCCTTTGAAACCCTTGGGGTGCAGCTAACTTCATCATCCCAGGGAGGCATGATGATAGCGGCGATTCCCATCTTTGTAACCATTCTGGCGGCAGTGGTGCTGAAAGAACGCCCCCGGCCCCTGCAATACCCCTTTATCCTGGCCTCAGTAGGCGGGGTCATCTTCATCATGGCCATGCAGAATCAGGGGCAGCTGGAGGCAAACAAACTGGGCACCCTGTTGCTGCTGGGAGCGGTACTGGCGGCAGCCTGCTACAACATTGCCTCCCGCAAAGCCGGCCAGCGCTTCTCGCCCCTGCAGACCACTTGGGTGATGATGGTTATAGGCGCAGTTTTCTTCAATGGAATTGCCCTGATTCAGCATACCGCTGCAGGCGCCTTATCCCAATATTTCCGGCCGCTGCCGGCGATCTGGCCTGCTGTCTTATTTTTAGGCATTCTCTCCTCGGTCACAGCCTTCTTTTTGATCAATTTTACTTTGTCGAAGCTTCCCGCCGCCCAGGGCGCAGTCTTCTCCAACTTGACCACCCTGATTGCAATCTTTGCCGGGGTGACATTTCTTAAGGAAACCATTGCCTGGTATCAGGCTGTTGGCGCCTTGATCATCCTTGCAGGCGTCTGGGGAACCAACCGCTTTGCCCAGACTAACGCTGGACTGGGGGAGGTGAAATCATGCAGCAACTGATTAGGACAAAGATAACCAAAGGTCTGTTGGCGCTGGGTCTGTTCATATTGGCCGCAGGGCTCATTGCCGGGCTAAAATTCCTGGCCTATTGGAACCTGCTGCCCCAAAGATCTTTTTCCGCCAAGGACTTTGGCATTGAGAGAGTACTCAGCGATGTGGATTATGATGGCGACGGCATCGACGATTATACCGACATCTTGCTGGGGGCGCGGGCGGAGGCCAAGAAAAGGCCTAAGTATGTCAACGCCTATTATGCCGGCGGCTATCCCCCGGAAGACATAGGCGTGTGCACAGACATGATCTGGCGGGCCCTGGCCAATGCCGGCTATTCCCTTAGGGATTTACTGGACGCAGACATCGCTGCCTGTGAGGAGGCTTACCCAGGCACCAAGGGAACACCGGATTCCAATATTGATTTTCGCCGGGTCAACAATCTCAAGGTATTCTTTGAGCGGAACACCCTTTCCCTCACTCTCGATCCCTATGAGATTGAGCAGTGGCAGCCTGGAGATATTGTCACTTTTAAGCCTGGACATATTGCCATCATCTCTGACAAGAGAAACAGGCGGGGCCTGCCCTATATTCTCCATAACGGCCGCCAGCCCGTCAAAGAAGAAGATGCCCTGACACGGCATACCATCACCGGCCATTTTCGCTTTATTCTCGGCGGGTCAAATTAAGCAATCCCATGGTCCTCTAACCATGGGATTGCTTTTTGCCGTTATTCGCCTTTATGTCTTTCCCGGAAGGCCCGCTCGATATCTCTTTGGGCGGTGCGTTCCGCCAGGTCCTGGCGCTTGTCATAGAGCTTTTTGCCCCGGGCCACCGCCAGTTCCAGCTTGACCCGGCCCCGGCGGAAATACATGCGCAAGGGAATCAGGGCCATGCCCTTTTCCCGGGTAATGCCGATGAGGCGGCGAATTTCGCTGCGGTTCAAGAGGAGCTTGCGCACCCGCAGGGGATCGTGGTTAAACCGGTTGCCCTGTTCATAAGGACTGATATGCATGCCGTATAAAAAAACCTCATTGTTTTCCACCTTGGCAAAGCTGTCCTTTAAATAGACCCGGCGGCCGCGGATGGATTTGACCTCGGTGCCCTGCAGGACGAGACCGGCCTCAATTACATCTTCAATATGATATTCATGGCGGGCTTTGCGGTTTTCTGCAATTACCTTGATTTCGTCCATAATGATTCTCCTCAAAATTGTGAGACACACGGTAAGCGGGGGCCGTGTGTCACTGTCTTTATATAAGTATCGACATTTTATCATACCCGCCGCTGCCGGTCAACGGGGCTACCCCCGGAAACGGACCATTGTCTGCGCAATTATTAATAAGGCAACTGGCTTTGCTGCCGGCTGCCTGATCAAAAGCGAAAAAGGCTTTCCTCCCCTAGGAATAAGCGGCCCTGAGGCCGCTTATTCTTGCACCAGGAGGAAATCCAGGGTCCTGGCTTCCTTGTTGACTTTGATGAGCTTGACGGTGACTGGGTCCGCCAGCCTGAACACTTGTTTTTTCCGTTCTCCTACCAGGGAATAGAGCTTTTCATTATAGTGGTAGTAGTCATCATGCATATTGCTGATATGCACCAGGCCTTCGACGCTGTTCTCCAATTCCACAAAGAGGCCAAAGGCAGTGACTCCGCTGATGATGCCGGAGAAGATCTCACCCAGATGAGCCTCCATGTACTCGACTTTCTTTAAATCTACCGATTCCCTGTCGGCCTCCTCTGCCCCCCGTTCCCGGCGGGAACAATGAGCGGCCAGTTCTTTCAGGTCCTTGAGCTGTGCTTTCCAAGCCCTGGGGGCAGGTTCCCCCAGCCAATAAGCAATGAAGCGATGGACCAGCAAATCTGGATAGCGGCGGATGGGAGCTGTAAAGTGAGTGTAGCATTCTGACGCTAGGCCAAAGTGGCCGGCGTTTTGATCAGAATACCGGGCCTGACGCAATGAGCGCAGGGTGACAGTGCTCACCAGACGATAAAATCTCTCGGCGCTGGCCTTTTCCAGCAACTGCTGCAGGGCTTTGGGCTGGATGTCCTCGGGGCTGCCCTTGATATGGTAGCCGAAATTGTGGAGGAAATCATTGAGTTCCTTAATCTTGTCGGCGGCGGGTTTTTCATGGATGCGGTAGACAAAAGGCTTGTCAAGAGAGGCAAAGTGGCGGGCCACCGTCTCATTGGCAACCAGCATAAATTCCTCAATGATTTTGTCGGCGATTGTCCGGGACCGGGGAGTAATGGCAACCGGCTTGCCCTGGGCATCCAGTTCCACCTCTGTTTCGGTAAAGTCAAAGTCTATTGCACCCCGCTTGGTGCGGTTCCTGCTGAGAATTTCCGCCAGTTCCTCCATCAGCCGGAACTGGGGAACCAGGTCGCTGTATCGCTCCAGCAGGGCCGGGTCATCTTCCCGCAGAATGCGGAAGACCTCATCATAGGTCATCCGCTCTTTGGTGCGAATGACCCCCTTGCTCAGCTTATAATCGGTAATCCTGCCGGACATATCGATATCCATGACCAGGCTGGTGGTCAGCCGGTCCTGTTTCGGGTTGAGACTGCAGATGCCATTGGACAGCTGCTCCGGCAGCATGGGAATGACCCGGTCCACCAGGTAGACGCTTGTGCCCCTGTTTTCCGCCTCCTTATCCAGGGCAGCGCCCGGGCGCACATAGTGAGTGACATCGGCAATGTGCACCCCTAGACGGTAACCGGTATCTGTCTTTATGACATTGATGGCATCGTCCAGATCCCGGGCTTCAGCCCCGTCAATGGTGACAATGTCCAGATCGCGAAAATCTGTGCGGCCCTTTATCTCCTCGGACTGAACGTACTCGGGAGTGGCTTTGGCCTCATTAAGTACTGCTTCGGGGAATTCCAGGGGCAGCCCGTGCTGGTAGATGATAGAGAGAATGTCTGTGCCCGGGGCATCCTTGCTGCCCAGGCGTTGGATAATCCGCCCTTCAGGATTCTTGCGGCCTTCGGGCCAGCGGGTGATTTCCACCACAACTTTTTCATTGTTAACTGCGCCGCTGTAATCCTCCTTGTTGACAAGAATATCGTAGTTGATGCGGGTTTCATCAGGGATGACAAAGCTGAACTGCTTGCCCTTGTCAAAAGTGCCCACTATAGTTATATTGTAGTGCTCAAGAATCCTGATAACTTCCCCCTCGGACTTGGCCCCCTTGTTTTTGCCTAGGAGCCTGACCACTACCCGGTCATTATGCATGGCGCCGTTGGTATCGGCCGGGGCGATGTAGACATCCTCCTGTTCATCAAAATCGGGGATGACAAAGGCAAAGCCCTTGGCATTGCCCTGGATGCGGCCCACTACCAGGTTCATGCGCTGGGGCACTCCATACCCCCCCCAGCGGGTCCGGATTATTAACCCCTTGGCTTCCATTGCCGCTAAAAGCTGGTTAAATTCCTTTTCGCCAGGGCCGCGAATCTCAAAAGCAGCGATCAGCTCCTCCCGAGTCAGGGGTTTGTACGCTTTTTTGGTCATAAACTCAAGAATTCTGTCTTTCATTATTTCACCTCATTATTCTTGCAGGAAAAATCTATGCCTAACTAGAAGTATTCCATAGTAATCCAAATTCTATCAGGGGGTTGATTTAATGTCCAGGTTAACTGCCCGTAACTTTACCGGCTTCTGTAAAAGGTTTTCCTATTCTATAGCCCATTATGACATTGACCTTAACCTCAACCCCCGCAGGCGCAAAATCCAGGCTGATGTATCCATTGCTCTTGCCGCAGCCCGGCCTACCCGCAAGCTCTGCTTTTTGCTTGCCGACAGCTGCAGCTTGGACCGCATCAAATATTTAGGGATTGCCCTGCCCATAAAAATTAGTCCTGCCTGCCCAGGCCTCAACCTGCTTTCGGCGGTGCTGCCCATTCGGGCGGAGGCCGGGGAAAAAATAGTCGTAAATATTATCTACTCTTGGGAAGTTCCTGACCAGGGCGGCAGATCACTGCAACTTCCTCCGGACACCCATTGGTATCCCTTTTCGCCCCTGCCCCAAAATTATACCTGCACTCTCAATGTTATCACAGATGAATCCATGCGAGTGCTGGGACCGGGAGAATTCAGGGGGGTTAAGCCTGCCGGCACCCGGGTATGCAACCAATGGACTTCTGACATTCCCTTCCGGGGAATACATATGGCCGCCGGGGATTTTCTCAGGACCGCCAGGCCGACAGAACCGCCCCTGGAGGTTGCCTACCCCAGGAAATACCTCAACCAGGCCAAGGCAATTGCCAATTACTGCGAAGAATTGATGGGATTTCTGGCGGAAAAACTTGGACCCGCCCCCTTCCCATCCCTGAACACTGTGCTCACCGACAATCCCCAACCGCTAGTCAGTTCATCGTTCTACATGACCAGCATCAGCGCCGGCGCCCTGGAGCAGCTGAAAGAAGAAAACCCGGGCAAAGACAGGTATGTCCGTCAATATAAATTGCTGGCCCAGTCTTTGGCACATCACTGGCTCAAAGACAATTTGGCAGTTTCTCATCCCCGGGAGCGCTGGTGCCTGGAAGGACTGGCGGAATACATCAGCTGGCTGGCTGTGGAAGCCAAATACGGCAAGGCCATCCGGGAAAAGTTCTTGCTGGAAGCCAGAGAGCGCATACTGGCTGCCCCGAAGATTTCCCTCTGCAAAGGGGCCAACATTGCCGGCGGCCAACTGCCCCAATGGGTGGTGGACAAAGCCGGCTGGATGCTGTGGATTTGCCACTGCCTTGCCGGAGAAGCCTTCCTCCCCAGCATTCGGGAAAACTTGGCCCTGTGCAGGGGCACTGCCCCGGCGCCGGCAGAGTTCTTCCTCAGTCTCGGCAAAATCGCCGGCTGCGATTTCAGTCAGGTGTATAAAGCCTGGTGTCAGTCCAAGAACCAGCTGCGGATTGAAGTCGCCGCTGCCCGCAACTTCCAGGCTGAAGACGGCCAATGGCAGTTGGTGTTTAACTTGATTAACAGCGGCCCCTTGAAGTGGCCCTATCCGGTGGAGGTTGCCATGGATTTGACCGACGGGGCCAGTCAGCGCCACTGTCTGCTCATCCAGAAGGAGCCTCATTTGATTGGCACTGACAGCTTAGTTCAGTCCCTGACCGTTGATCCAGACATGACTTTGCTCAACTGGGCGGATGCCAATGTATATAAATTATAAGTATTATGCTGCCCAAGGGGGCAGTTTTTTTACAGGCCCAGTTCAGGAGCAATGTCCTGCATGGCCCTGAGGCCGATGGCAATGAACTCCTCCAGCTCAATGCCCAGTTCCTGGACGCACAGAGATATCTGCTCCCGGTTGGCGCCCCGGGCAAATTGCTTTTCGCCAAAGCGGTTGAGGATAAACTGGGGGTCGATGTCCGCCAATTTTTTTTCGGGATGAATCAAGGCAGCGGCCACAATCAGGCCGGTGAGGCGATCGGCAATATGCAAGGCGCTGTCCATGAGGCTGCGCCTCTCCAGCCCATGGGCGGGATTGTGGACCTTAACGGCATAGGCAATTTCTTCATCCAGCCCAAGAGCCTTAAGGATCTCTGCCCCTGCCAAGCTGTGCCTGTCAGGCTGCTGGGCAGTTTCCTCGTAATCGATGTCATGCAGGAGGCCGGCCAGGGCCCATTTTTCCTCATCGCCCTCAAGGCGGCGGGCCAGCTGCCTCATGACAGCTTCGACAGCATACATATGTTTGCGCAAGTTGTTGTTTTTTACCCGTTTTTTCACTTCCCCAAGAGCCTGGTCACGATTCATCTGAAATTCCTCCTTTTGCGGCAGTATGTAATATTTTTACAAGGTTAGAGGGGGCGCTTCGTTCCCTGCCGCCGGGCAAAGCTCAGGCAGCTGGTATAGCCGCTGCGGTGGGCGAAGTCTCTTGCTTCAGCTTGAAACATGCCGACCTTATCCCTCCTCCTGCCATTATAACAAAAGCGGCCCTGAGGCCGCTATCTGTCTTATTTTTTCCCTGCTGTGCGGGCGGCAATGAGGCTGACCCCGGTTTCCGCCAAATCTGGACAGAGGACTTGGCCCGCCTGCACCGGCGCTTGCACCCGCAAGCGGTTGGCCTGGCGCAGGCAATCCGTGAGTTTGCTCTTGGGCACCGGCCCCTGGGTGCGGACGGGGAGCAGCGCCAGCTCTCCACCTTCCAGGAGCACGGTGGTGGTGAGAATCCGCATGGGCTTTGTCGCTTCTTGCACGGCCCATGCTTTCCCCCGGGGGCAACTGTAGCCCCGGGCCTCCCCATCAGTGACACTAATCTGGCAGCCCAGGGGACAGACAAGGCAGGTCATGATCTTGGTCATCTTTCTTCACCCCGGCAATCGATAGTAATTTCCCCGCTGGCAGGGATCTTCCCGGCCGGCAATTTCAGCTCCACCATCTCCGCCGGCAGGGCCACGGGTCGCTGCTTCTTGAGAAGCGGAGCGCCCTGGTTGCTCACTGAAAATACTGGCTTTTTCAGGGGCTTTTTTACCCGGAACAAAAAGGTGACATCCTCTTCTGCCGGCAGGGTCAGGCGCTGGGGCACCACATAGCTGATATTTTCCCCTGGATTGACGGCTATTGTCTGGCGGGGCTGGGGATTTTGCAGCCAGGCCGCCGCCCCTGCCGCCGCCCGGCGGCTTTCCAGGGTGACGAAGTCCACCAGGTCGTGGACATGGACCACATTGCCGCAGGCAAAGACGCCCTCAGCGCTGGTTTGCAGGTGCTGATCCACCAAGGGACCATTGGTGACGGGGTCAATTGCAATGCCCAGCTTGCGGGAGAGCTCATTTTCCGGCACCAGCCCGACCGAGAGCAGGAGCAAGTCGCAGGGAATGCAAAGCTCGCTGCCGGCCAGGGGTTGGAATTTGGCATCTACCCGGGCCAGGGTCACCCCCTGCAAACGCTTGCTGCCATGGATGCCCACTACTGTGTGGCTAAGGAGCAGGGGAATGTCAAAGTCGTTGAGGCACTGGGCGATGTTGCGGGCCAGGCCATTGGACCAGGGCATGAGCTCGGCCACTGCTAGCACCTTTGCCCCTTCCAGGGTGAGACGCCGGGCCATGATCAGGCCGATATCCCCCGAACCCAGGATTACCGCCCGTTTCCCCGGCAGCAATCCTTCAATATTGAGGAGACGCTGGGCGGCGCCGGCGGTATAGACTCCCGCCGGCCGGGCCCCGGGAACATTTATAGCCCCCCGAGTCCGCTCCCGGCAGCCCATGGCCAGGATGATGGCCCCGGCCTGGATTTCCATGACGCCCCCTTTGTTTACTGCCCTCACCAATCCTGGCTCCACTTCCATAACCATGGTATCAGTGAGGACATGAATGCCTGAAGCCACCAGCTGGTCGATGAAGCGCTGGGCATATTCACCGCCGGTCAGTTCATCGCCAAAAAGGTGGAGGCCGAAGCCGTTGTGGATGCACTGCTGCAGTATCCCCCCCAGGGACAAATCCCGCTCGATAATGAGGATTTCCTTGACCCCCAGGCGGTGAGCTTCCAGAGCAGCGCCCATTCCCGCCGGGCCACCGCCAATGACAACTAAATCCGCCTTCATTCTCCTTCCCCCTTAGCCAGGTATGCCGCCAGCATTTCCGAACCGGGGCCGGCCTTGGTCACAGCCAAAGGCGAGATGCCAAGCTCCCGGGCGATAATGGCAATGAGGCGGGGCTGGCAGAATCCCCCCTGGCAGCGGCCGCTGCCGGCTCTTGTCCTCTGCTTGAGGCCATCCAAAGTAGTTGCCGGGATGGGCCTATGCAGGGCAGCGACGATTTCCCCTTCGCTGACCCCCTCACAGCGGCAGATAATCCTGCCGTAAAGGGGGTTTCTGTGGATCCACTCCTGCCTATCCGCCAGGGGCAAATCCCGGAGGCGGCGGACCGGGGGCCGTTTTGCTTGGACTTTAGGCCTGAGTTCTGCCAGTCCTCCCACCAGTCCCGCCAGCCTTTCGCCTATGGCCGGCGCCGCCGACAGTCCCGGGGACTGGATGCCGCCGGCATCAATCCAGCCCCTGACCTTGGCGGAGCTGCGAATGACAAAATCTCCATCGGCTGGAACTGCCCTTAAGCCCGCAAAGGAGGTGATGACTTTGTGCAGGGGCAGCCCGGGGAAGAGCCCAAGAGCTCCCCGGTGGATGGCAGCCAGGCCCTCCCGGGTAGTGGACAGGTCCTCCCGATCTTGGACATCGGTGGCGGTGGGTCCAGCCAGCACATTGCCCTCCACGGTAGGCAGGACAAGAATGCCTTTGCTGACAGGAGTCGGCACCGGAAAGACCACATGCCTGACAAAACCGTCCACGTCTTTATCCAGCAGCAAGTACTCCCCCTTCCGGGGCAGGATGTCTATACGCTCAACCCCGGCCAGCCTAGCCACCTTGTCGGCATAAATGCCGGCGGCATTAATTACTACCGGAGCAGACAGGGGACCATGCTCAGTCTCCACTGCCTGCACGACATCATTTTTGACCCGGATGCCGGTGACCCGGGTGTTGAACATGAATTGCACTCCGTTGACGGCAGCAGTCTCCGCCAGGGCCAACGTCATTTCCCAGGGAGAGACGATGCCGGCGCTGGGCGCATAAAGGGCGGCTGCTGCATCCGAGGTAATGTTGGGCTCCCGGTTGAGAATTTCATCTCTGCCCAGGATGGCAAGCTCAGGAACACCGTTGGCCCGCCCCCGGGCCAGGAGACAGCGCAGGGCCTCTTCTTCGCCTGCCCTGGCCACCACCAGCGAACCGCAGCGGCGGAAAGGCACATCCAGCTCTTTGCACAACTGAGGATACAGAGCATTGCCCCAAACATTGAGGTCCGCCATCAGGGTCCCCGGTTTTGGGTCATAGCCCCCGTGGACTATGCCGCTGTTAGCCCCGCTGGTGGCAACAGCCACATCCGGGCCCTGTTCCACCACCAGCACTTTCAGCTGATAGCGGGAAAGGCAGTAGGCTGCAGAACAGCCGATAATGCCTGCCCCGATAATAATCACATCATACATACTTATGCCCCCTTGAAAGGTATCAAAAAAGCCGCAGCAATTACACCTTGGGTGATTGGCTCACCCCTTGAGTAATTGTTGCGGCTCTCCTTTTCTCAGGCCGACATCCTTCGTCAGTCTTATTCACTTAATAATATCATACACCTTTGCTGAATTGTTGGCAATACCAGGTCAGCTGGCGGACACCTGAATTTCCCTTTCCAGCCAAGCGCCTTTCCGCTGCCAGACGTAGAGAATCAGCCATTCAACCACAATAGAAGCGGTAATAGCCCACCAGATATTGTCTACCGGCCACTTAAAAACCAGGGTGCCCACGGCGGCCATAGGTAGCTTGACCAGCCAATTGGAGACAAAACCCGCCAGAAAAGTGGGCATAGTATCCCCTGCCCCTTTGAAGATGCCGCCAAGGACACTGCTGCTGGCTCCCAGGGCCAGCCCCAATCCGCAGATACGCACATAACTGACCCCGGCCGCCAAAGCGGCGGCATCATCCCCCAGAAACAGGAAGCTAACGGGATAAGCCAAGGCCACATAGAGGAGACCAATGGCTATCTGGACTCCGATTCCCAGGACAATGAGGCGGCGGGCGGCCATGCGGGCCAGCCCCTTGTCGCCGCTGCCCAGGACCTGGCCGATGAGGGTGGTGGCGGCCACGGACAAACCGCTGATAAAGACAAAAATGAGGCCAATTATCCTCTGGCCGGCGCCGAAAGCGGCGGCGGCAGCGGCGCCATACCCGCTCATCACCAGCCAAAACATCACCGTTCCAGTTGAGGAGCGGGAGGCAGACTGAAGGGAGGCAGGCATGCCTATTTTAAAAATATTGGCCAGAATAGATGAGTTAAAAGGGACCAACAGGCTGGTGACCCCAAGTTCCTGGCTCCTAAACAGCACCACCAAGAGGACAACCATGGCCAGGCCGTTGGCGATGAGGGTGGCCCAGGCAGCGCCCAGCACTCCCATTGCGGGAACACCCAGCAAGCCAAAAATCAGGATCGGGTCGAGGACCATATTGAGGCCGTTGGCAATCATTAGCACCAGCATGGGTGTCTTGGTGTTGCCAATGCCATAAAGAGCTGCGCTGATTGCAGTGGCGCCAAAAACCAGAATCAGCCCCAGCAAAGTAATATACAGATAATCCACCGCCAGGGGAATGAGAGTAACGTCATCGGTAAAGAGTTCTACCAGGGGAGTGGCAACCAGAGACACCCCGACCGCGATGAGGACAGCCATAGCCAAGGCCAGCCAAAAGCTGTGGACAAATACATTGGGGATGAGGCGGCGGCGGCCTGCCCCTTCAAAGCGGGCAATCATGGCTACGGTGCCAATGCTGATGGCCTCTGTCAGGGACAGAAACAGCCACAGCAAGGAGCCGGCCAGAGATGGCACCGAAACCAGCACCGCCCCCAGACGACTGACCCAAAAAGTATCCACAAGATTAAAACACATATTCAGTCCTGAGGCCAGCATCACCGGCCAGGCCAGTTTCCAAATATCCTTGTACAGCGAAACAGCAGTCAGACCTAGCAGCCGAGGCTGGACGCCCTCATTCTTCAAGCTCATCACTCTTTTCAGGGCCAGTGGAAAACAAACCCGGGACTAGTCCCGGGTTGATGCCAAAGGCGATACTTCTTTGACCATAACCAGCCATTGGTCAGGCCGGTGCTGGGCAATTATTTTCTCCAGGAAGGGCTTAGCTTCCCAGTAGCTGTCCAGAGGCATGGCAGAGGTCAAATGCTTGCATTTTCGGTTGCAGATTATGCCCGCCAGCAAATCCTTAACAGCATGGGGCTTGGCATCCAAATAGTTGAGGGAAATGGTGTCCTTGGCCAAATCAGCAAGGGCTACCCCCGCAACGGTGTCCCCTTCCAGCCAGGCGAATACCTTGCCTGCCGCCAGCTGCTGAGACAAATGGGCCTTGGAGAAACTGCGGAAGGCATAGAGATCTGTATAGATCAGGCCCTGGCTCCGCCGGTAAGTCTGGCTGTATTGGAGGAACTGCCAAATGTCCTCCAGCAGCGCCTGCGATGCGGGCGCAAGGGCTGGCCCCGAGCAAGGGACAGAGTTCAGTTCTTCGCCACAGCCAATTACCCAGGTGCCGCTGCGCTCAAAATTGAGATTGCGCTGCAGGGCGGCCTGAGTTTCGTAATTCTCGCTGGATGTAAGCATGCGCACTACATTGCAGCCCTTTTCCTGAGCAATCTGCATCAGGGATATGATAAAATCCCTGCCCGTCTGTTCTTTCTGGTATTCCGGCAGCAGCCGGATGCCAAGTATTTGCGCTTCGGTGGGAGCGGGAAAAGTTAAACAGCAAAAGCCAATAACTTTGCCTTCAACCTCGGCAATATACATAGATCCCTGCTGTTGCCAGGTATTGTATACCAAGTGGATTAAATTAGAATCGTAATGTTTGCTGATTTCAGCAATAGCGGCTCGATCACCTTCACCCGCCAGTCTAACAGCTACCATCGACATCCCCTCCTGTTTCTTTAATGAATTCACCAATTAGCCTGCAGATATCCGGGCTCTGTTCTCCTATCAACAACATATGTTCGCCCTTGGTATAGTAAATTTCCTTTTTGGCGGAACCAAGATTGTCATAAATATATCGGGCGCTGCGGGGCTCAATGGTGCGGTCATCCCAACCCTGAACCACCAGGGCAGGGACAGTCACTTTGGCCAAGGTCCTCTTGCCCGCTTTGATTAAGTCCATTAAATCGGCGACATTCTTCACTGCCACCTGCTCATACCGCCAGGAAGGAAGACTGTATCGGCCTGTTTTGCCCAGCTGGGCATACTTTTGGAAGTATTGCAGCAGAAAAGCATACCTGGTCCGCCGGGGCCGGGGCCAAATTGGGGCAGAAATGCAAACCAGGCCCGCTGCTTCATTTTTGGCTGCAGCCAAAAGAGCAAGAATTCCGCCCATAGAAAAACCCAGCAGCCAAACCCGGGAGCACTGGTGTTTAAGTGCCGCCAATTCGGTCTCAACAGCCTGCAGCCAATCCCTCCAACCATACCTGGCCATATCCTCAAAGCTGGTGCCATGGCCGGGCAAGAGCACTTCCCGGATAGCCAAGCCAAGGCCATGCAGATGTTTGCTCAAGGGACGCACATCAGCAGGACTGCTGGTAAAACCGTGAATCAAAAGGCAACCAGCACTGCCTCCGTCTAAGCGAAGGGGTTGGATCAATTTGGGGTTAATTGCCACAGTTCCTTCCTCCCCTTCTAAGCATTATAACCTGTCATAGAATTTTAGACAACCTGACAAATTCGGGTCGTGTCAAGTTACTGTAGGTTTTTAACCAGGAACCCCCCAGACTCTAGATGGCGGTAATACTGTTTAATCCTTTCAGGGCAGCACTGGTTAAATTGTGGCCGCCGCTGTAAACCGGGGCGTTATTTAAGTACTCTTTACCGAAACGTAAGCCCTTTTTAAGATGTTTAAGTTCTTTCTTTATGCGGGTCTTTAGTTCGATGATCACCGGAGCCTGCGAGCTTGCGGCCTGGATGTGCTCTTGAATTGATTCACCATTGGCCCTTGTCGCCCGTATTAAAGCCATCCTTTCGGCGCCCAGCAGGCTCCAGGCCATGGGGCGGCTGCTGAGCCTGGCAGACAATATGTGGCTTACATGGCCTTCTGCGCTGCAGCCCACGTGAGAGTGTATAACCCCGTTTTTTATCCCGTCCCAATTGTTTCCGATGTACTTGACCGTGGCTAGGACGCGTTTCTGGCGGGGTTCTGTTTTCGCCAGTTCCAAGGCCTCAGCCAGGCGCCGCATAACGTGCTCTTTATCTAGTAACCCTATTCCCTTGTAGATTTCCTTCTTTAATTCTTTGGCATGGGCAGTGGCTGTTACAATGGACTTGGAGAGGTGGAATTTATCTAGAAGGAATATGCTGTTGGGGATGTATTCTTTGCTAGCCTGGATCCAAGGGGCCCCATCCCCGGACAAAAAGATTTCATTTACGCTATCCAGGTCATAGTGAGAATCCAAGTAGTCCAGGACCTCAGTCCAAAATTCTTCCGGGCTCTTTCGAACGGTGGTGAAGTACCTGGCGTTCACCAGATGGGGCCGGGGGTCCTGAACAACACCTTCATGGACATAGACCAGGCGGACTTGACCCCGGCGGCTGCCCAACTTCACGTGATCTTCGTCAGCCTCTACGTACAGCCTCTCAACGTGGCGTTTTTCCTTCGGTGGGGGCTTAGGCGTAGCCTGAAATGCTCTAACGTAGTTACTCGCCGTTTGCTTGCTGACCTTTAAGGCAGGGTTGTGGAGGCTGAGCTGGTCGGTTGCCCTTTCGTAAGAAAGGTCGCTGCAGACTGCGGTGAGCTCTGCCTTCATCCCCAGGCTCAGCCTCGAGTGGGGGGTAATCCCCGCCTTTTCATCGACTAGGTGACTGTAGGTCCCGCTTTCTTTATGCCGGTAGTATGTGCGCTCGTATGAGACGGGACCAAAAGGGGTTAGTATTTCCTTGGGAGCGTTATTTTTAACAATTATCCATTCCTGTTTCCTGGCCTTGCTTTCCCGCAGTTCTTGATCGAGGTTTTCGAGGATTGTCTTGGCTGCTTCGGCTCCGAGCTCGTCTAGCACCTTCTTTAGGTCAATGAGGTATTCCTGAAAATTGAAACCGTCAGCAACTGGACTAAAAATCTTTTCTGCAAGGGAAAGGAATATTGCCGCTAAAGGACGAATTATTTCCATGAGGAACCTCTGCCTCCTTGTGGGGGTATTCATTCTAGCTGAATGTGAGGTTCCTCTTCTATTTGGAGGAAAGAAATTCCTTCAATATTTCCCTACAGTAACTTTACACTAACAATTCGGGGGATGGTGCCAAGTCATTGTAGGTTTTTAAAGAGAACCTCTTTGTTTCTAAACTGCAGTAATGCTATTTAAACCTTTCAACGCCATACGGGTTAAATTACTGCCACTGCTATAAATGGGAACGTTGTTCAAGTTTTCCCTGCCTAAATATCGTTTTCGACTTAGGCGCTTTAATTCTTTTTTGACGGTTCGAATCCAAGATGCGCCGTCTCCGGATAAGTAGAGCTCTTGTAAGCTGTCAAGGTCATAGTGGGCCTCCAGGTAGTCCCAGACTTCAAACCAGAATTCTTCAGGTTTCTTTTGGACGGTGGTAAAATATCTGGCATTGGTTAAATGGCGACGTGGATGCTCGGCAACCCCTTCGTGAAAATAGACTAAACGGGCTTGGGCACTACGTCCCCTGACTTTAAGGTGGTCTTCATCGGCTTCCAGATACAGCTTGTCGACCGAGAATGGGGGGTGATCCCGGCTTTTTCGTCAACTAAATAGCAGTACTCTTTACTTTCTTTGTGTCGGTAGTAGCTCCTTGTGTAGGAAAGCAGACCAAAGGGGGTCAGGATTTCCTTGCGGTCATTATTCCTGACAACCGTCCATTCTTGCTTTCTGGTCATGCTATCTCGCAGCTCTTGGTCGAGGGATTCTAGGCAAGCTTTGGCCAGGTCAACCCCAACTCCGTCAAGTTCTTGCTTGAGTTGAGCAAGAAAAGCCGGAAAACTGCAACCCTGCCCAAGAAAATTTAAAACTTTTTCTGTAACAGAAAGGGATTTTGCCTCCGCTAAACGAATAATGTCCATGAGGAACCTCTGCCTCCTTGTGGGGTATTCATTCTGTCGAATGTGAGGTTCCTCTTCCATTTCCGGGAGGGAATATCCTTCCAGTTCCCTACAATAACTTTACACTAACTGCAATCTAATACTCAGGTTGTCAGTTGCCCTATCCCAGTATTAGACGAAGACGCAGGGATTTCCTGCCAATCAGTTCTACCGGAATATAAAACCACTCTCTGAGACTGAGAGTGGTTCCCTCTGATAGAGTGCTGAAATATCCCCGAATTGAGCATTTATGATTCATTGATCCTGCTTAGTAATATAAAGTTCCAGGGATGCCAAAAACAGAAACAGAGCAAAGGTAATCAGCAATAAGGAGCCATGCCAGGGAGCCAAATCCTGGTACTGCATAAGCAGATCAAAGTATTCTATGTCCACCTCAGCAAAACGAGAAAAAGTATTAAGGGGTAACAAGTAATTGACGGCGTTATGTAAGGCGCTTCCAGCAGTATCCAGAGTTATGTTACTATTAACGGTCAGCCAGTATTGGGCAAGCAGTATGGGGAGTATCCCGGTAATAGCCACTTTAGTCAGTCCTACAAGAAAGTAAGCAAACAGTGAAATCGCTACCGAGTTAATAGACAACTTGACAAAGACGTCAACCATTGAAAGGTCAATATTTCCTAAACCGGTGAAAATTAAGACGAAACCCGCAACCAGAAAAAGGGTCCACCAAAGCACGAGGATGTAGACAAGCATTCCCAGCATTCTGCCAATGAAAGCCACGGGTTTTCTCAGCCCCCCTGTAAGGTAAATCTGCTCAGCTTCACCTCGATACATGTCATGAGCGGCCAGGGTGGAAATAATGACGATAAAAGGTGTCAACAGCATCTGGGCAAAGAAATAAATATTGCCGATATAGGAACGGGAGATATGTTCCCGAAACAAATCGTGCCATGCCGGCTCGGCAGCTGTCATGTAATCTGACATGGCCAAGCATACGAACACTATCGCCAGGACCACTGCCAGGGACATAATTAAGACTTTCAGTGATAAGATCTTATGCAAGGTGTCGTAAGCCATCCATACTACCCTCATCCTCTTTCACTCCCCTCTGCCAGCAAGTTTAAGAAATAATCCTCAAGATTCGATTTTCGAGGCAGAACATTCTTGACCTGCAATCCTGCCCCTATGAGCAATGAGATTACCCCGTTCAAAAAATCTTCATTGGACACCAATACTTTGCATCCCTCAACTACTGTGGCAGAAAGGTTTGCCAATTTAGGGGACAGGGTGGACGAGATGTCCCTGTCAACCAAGATACAGGTGCCGCCGCCGGAGCCAAGTTTCTCGGCATCTATGGCTTCAATTATCCTGTTCTGGTCAAAAAATAAATAGTAATCCGCTTGACTTTCTATTTCCTTCAGGTTGTGGGAGCTGATGATGATGGATACTCCCTGGCTTTGTCTTTGCCGCAACAGCTGAAAAAATCTGTGGCGCACTGCGGGATCTAACCCGGTAGTAGGCTCATCCATGACCACCAGTTGGGGATTGTGCATGAATGCTTGGATTATCCCTACTTTTTGCCGGGTTCCCTTTGAGCAGGAGCGCAGGTTTTTTTTACGATATGCCTGAAGTTCCAGTAATTCCGCTTCCCTATCAAGGAATTCCTTCACTTCCCGGTATCGGAGTCCCCGAATTCCCGCCAGGCTCTCAAATAGCTGGTTTACCGAGTAAAGTTCCGGAAAACGCAAGGATTCCGGTAGATACCCTATGGAGCCGTTGACTGTCAACATAGTACGGGGCACTCCATTAAGAATTACCCGTCCCGAAGTTGGCCGTAAATAGCCCATTATCAATTTAATTGCCGTAGTCTTGCCGGCGCCGTTTTTGCCGACAAAAGCGGTAATCTTTCCTCGGGGGATATCGACGTTACAGTCCAGGACTCCCGGCTTTTTGCCGTACCATTTTGAGGCGCCTTGCAAACTTACTATACTATTGGCGCACATTGTTCACATACTCCTCAACTGCAGATTGAAGGACGCCAGTGACGTAGGGAATGGATTCAATTATATATGTATACTGAACATCGTTGACCGAGTAACAGAGATTGCCACCAAGGACGCTGATAGGTGAGAAATTCTCCCCCTTAACGAAGTTAAAAGGAATAACCAGGGTGCTGACCCCCGGCTCCATAACCAATCCACCTAAGCTTACCTGGCGAGTATCGACCCTTGGCAGAGAATAGATGCCCTCAAATTCCTGGTCAAGGTTTTGGTCAAAATACATTTTTTCCAGCTTGTCCATGTCTTCCTTTAAATAAATTACCCTTTCTGTACTTATGCCGTATTTTGGCAACCCGAAATCAAAGGATTCTAAACAGATTTCCTCCTCAACCATGAACTCAATTATCAGGGCAGTCATTTCCCAGGCTTGCATATTCAGCACCGGCAGCGCTCTTAGCTTTCTAAGGTGTGGGGAAGAATCTACATGGGGGGTGTTAATAAAAGATAAGTCTCCAAGATAAAAGGCTTCCGATGACCCATCATTGTAAAGAAAAACTAGATGGGCATCTTTGTAGACAAAATTGCTGGTCAGGGGAACGCTGGCGCTAAAGTCATATCTGTAGACTGGGCCTCCTTCAACATTTATTTTCCCATTTTCTGTTATCTCGGTAATGGTAACATCCATACCATTCTCCAGGAAACCGGAGTCAAGGTCGGACTTCGATATGATTTGGGCAGAAAATAATTTAGGATCAGTTCTCTTTGAATTATGCCTGCTATCAAGGAGCAATAAGGGCAGGGTAATGGATTCTGCAGAGCCGTCATTGAGATCGACGGTGACGGCATAGGACCAGGGATAAATTGTCGCGAAGCTGTCTTGCCCTTGAGGAATTTGGTTTACGAAAACCAAGCTTAGAGTCAAGAGGATAATGCTGGCAAGTGCAATCATCACCCTTTTCTTCATCCCATTTCAACTCCTTTTTCGGGTTTCATGTAGATGTTTTTTCCCTAAGACATATTAGTCATGGAAATGAGTTAATATGTCTTAGGGATTCGTGTTAATTAGTTATCTGTGCTTCCGAGAGGTTGCTCACTACCGTAGGGTTGTACTGGACCATAATATGTCCACTTAGGTCGAATAACCATAGCTTCCATCGATCTAACTTCATAGTCTCCTTTTTTCGAAACAACAAGCCAGGCAATAAAATACTTTGCAAGTCCGGTTGTACGATTTCCGTAAAAATCTCCATACAAATCTAATCTTGTTTTGGGAGTAACCGTGACAGGTCCATACGTTTGAGTTTCAGAATATGACTGTGAGAAACTCCACTGAACAGACGCAGCAATTTGTGCCCCAAGACCACTACCACTTCCGGAAATTGAAGAAGATAATGATCCGCCTTTTGTCCAAGATTGACTCACTGTTCTTTGAAATGAGTAGGGAGCAGATACCATACTACCTGAGTTATCTAATCCGCCTATTCGTTTTGAAGTATTAAGTACATCCTCCCGGTTGGTAAGTCGATAAATGCTCCATCCAAAAAATTTGTTTGGAACCCGACTATAAGCTAATACAAAACTAGGAATCAGGAGAAGAAGGGTAGTTAGAACCATGGCCCAAGCTACATACTTTTTGGTCACAGAAATTACCTCCCCTCACAATATTTAGATAAAGTATAACATATGTTATTTTGAAAAAACAACCTTTTTATTGTAAAATATTGAAGGTCTCCATGATGTTGACACTTAGAAAAACATCACAAGATACCTTAGAGATTCAATGTTCCCTGGGCCGGGGATTCATCGCCTTCTTATTCATATCCCACCTCCCAGTGTCAAACTTACCTAGGCTATAGTTACTATCACCTTCTCTGTTTTGCTTTCCCCCATACAGACCCCAAATCAAGTGGTCGGACCCACAGTAATTAGCTGTGGGTCTTTCCGATGGTATCAAGTCATTGTAGGTTTACAAAATACCTGCTTTCTGTTGAAGAATATATTTGTGAAATCTAAACTCTTACAGGTCCATATTATTTAAAGCAGTTATATTCGAAACCCTTCCTACTTATCCCTTCAACTCTGAGAGGAGATTCAGTTCAGCTTTGTTATGCGCCAGATTCTATATATCATTAATGCATCATTACTTGGTACGATCGGTAGCAAGCTCAGAACAACACAAAGACCGTTGGTAATAAACATCCAGAGTCTAAACATGGTGTTTGCAACCAAATAATACGACAACATAATCAATACAAGGTTTCCTAAACTGCCACTTAGGGAAAAGAATGCTACCTTCCAAAGGCTTTGGGCTTCAAGACTTCGAGCGTCAACTTCCACATAACTGTTCCTAAGAAGCAAGGGGGAGACATGCAACCTTCCGAAAGATATACGAAGAACTTTTTCACCAATAACTACGCCAGTGATTTTGATTTTTAGTAAAGTGGCTGCGGCTAGATGAAACACTTCATGGACCACTGCACTATAGTAGTGCAATAGATAGAAGCCCAACAAATACTTAAACAGCATGTCTAACTCTGCGAAGGGTATATAACATACTGGGGGTAAAAGCAATAAATAAATCCAATGCTAAGATACTGGAGCTAGCATAAGCGTATGGGCTGTACAGGAAGTTTAGAATTATTGATAGGAGCAGTATTGCACCAAACATTAACACCGATGTCAGGAAATAAATATTCGCGGGGGCAACCCTGTCGAGATAGTAGTGCGCATAATCCTTCAGCAAACCTTTGCTCAATGCAAGGTGGTATTTGCGAACTAATAGAATAATTATGCTCATAATAATGGCAACCCCAAGATTAATCGGCAGGATTCTTTTGAGCACAAAAAGCTTATTATATTGCTTAACCCATTGGTGCCCAAAATAATTGGAATTATAATTATGCGCTGGAAAAGTAGTCATCATTTGATTCAAGACGTAAGCTTCTTGGCCGGGCAAAGTATAGATAAGTATCTCGCATATTTGATCTTCATCCAAGGATTGATAATACTTTGCCCAGGAATCCTGACTATAACGATAAAAGGCTGAGCTGTCACTAGACTCAAAGGACATCAGGCATGCGCCACTATTATTTTCTAATATTCCAGTAATCCTATAACTGTCACCTTGGTATTCAATGCTTTGGCCTATTGCACTTTCCAGCTCTAAGTTATAATAATCCGTGACAATATCTTTGGAGAGACAAACTTCCTTTGCATCATCAGCAGGATATTCCCCCATTTCAAGCATACACCGTATGCTATAAAGGTACATCTTGGAAAAGTTTTGGGTAATATCCTCTGGGAACTTCATGAAGAGTGGCTTTATAGTGGCATCGGAATAATCCCCATAAAACTTTTGATGGTTATAAACAACTATCTGGGCAACACCCTCCATGGCAACTATTTTATCAATATCTTCAAAGGTGATGGTACGCATAAAGTCCTCTTCTCTGATTTTCAGTTTCTCAGCCGTAGCGTACACCCTATTTGAATCTGAATACATTCTTTCAGCGGAATAGCATAGGACAATATCCTTATCCGCGTGAAAAGTGTCCGTTGAATATCCTATTTGATATTCCCTGCTATTAAACATTAGAGCAAAAACGGCCAACCCGATAAAGGTATAGGTAACAACGAAGCTCATCAAATTGACGAGGATATTCTTAATTAATTTTGAATATCTCTTTTCACCAGTACCGCACTCAAGCTCATTTAAAGGCTTAGTACTTTTTTTGATTGGGGTAATTTTGTTTTCATTGACTTGTATAATGTTATATTCATCAGGTTCAAACCGAGAATCGTGACATATTATAATGAATGTACGATCAACGGAGAGACGCTGTATTATGTTCAACAATACTTGGACAGATGAATCGTCCAGATGGTTGGTGGGTTCGTCCATAAATATGTAGGGAGTATTTTTTGCTAAGGCAGAGATAATAGATAGTTTTGTCTTTTCTCCTCCGCTAAGAGAATTAAACTTGGCAGACAAGGCAATTTCACCTATTTTAAACTCGACCATATAATTATTAATTAAATCTATATCAATATTTCGATTTCCCTTAATTAAGAAATCCCGGACCGAAACATTGCTTAAGGGAATATCCTGGGGAACATATGCGAACAGGTTGTGTCTGCTCTTGATAAAACAATCCTGTTGCTCCGAAGTTGGAAAGCAAGTCTCATATGTATAGAACAGAATTGCATTCAAAATTGTAGTTTTACCAACGCCGTTTTTTCCCCGCAAAATATTAATCCCGCACTGTTGGAAATTAAGACTTATATTATCAAAGGAAACCTTAGGATTACGTGCCGACAGGCCTCTTATTAACAAAATATCTACCTCCTGTTTTACCTGAATTTCCAGCTATAAATCTGCTTTATCATGAAGTTAATTGCAAGCCGTTTTAGCCCATAACCTATAAATGTTGTCACTGCAACAATTACTGCCAAAGCGTAATTAGCGAAAACATATTTGCTGGCATTAGCACCAGGATGAAAGCGGATTAAGCCGATCAGGGCAAGGCACAATAATACTCGTATGAGTTTGTCACTGCTTAATTTTTGTACCGTTTCCCTGACAGTTTGGAAACCATACCCATAGTTCGCCAATATCCTTATTTCTCTGCTCCTAAAAGTGCAGTATAAGAGGATATATGCTGCCTCTATGCTTAACAAGATACCGCACCACTGTGCCATTACCTTAATTATATCCTGGTATTGCACTATCGTAGCTATCTCAGTTCCTACAGCTATAGTTTCCTTGGTCTGGATATAAGTAGTATCAGACAAAAATTCACCAGGAATTTCCTTTAACAGGTCTTTCACAGAAAACCCGTCTCCCAGGACGATGGTATAGTGAATGGGTTTATATTTATTGCCATCAGTGGAAATGAGTGTCTCTGCTTCAGCAACGCTTTCAGCAAATAATACTGGATCAAAGTCAACTCTTTTACCTAGCCCGGGCTCTGAGTAGAAATATCCCGTTGTATCTACCCAAGCGAATTCTGTTGATACATCGATAAAATTAGCTAGGTATATATCTCTAAGGATTGATAAATAGTGTCGGTCGGCAAAATACTCTATTGGATAGACAGTAAAATTCTCGGAGCTATATAATTTTGGAAGGTCTTGTCTAACAGGAAGGTTAGTGCTGTTCATAATGTCAACAATATCTTGGGCTTTAAACCAGAGGCTGCCTGATAAGATATCGTCCATGACAGAAATGGGCAAAATCCCGTGACCCTGAGGGCCAATGGTTGCATGACTTGCATGGCATCGCATTATGTTAACTTGATTGCCAGGAATATACATAGTTTCATCATGATCGACTGCCACTCGAGTAGATAGTTTGTAGGCTGATAGAATACACATTAGTATTAGAACGATAATGCCAACGACATTAGCTCCTCTCTTCCAAACATAACCGATGAGGTCGAGATCAAGGCCTTTATCTTCTAAGGGATCAAATTTTGAGTGTGATTTTTTCATATCTAAACAAACTTTATTCGGCCCATCATCCCTTACCCGGTTATTACTGATAGCGACCGATCCCTTTGCAATGGAATCCAACCTGTCATCATGGGTCACTATCAAGAAACACTTGTGTAGTGCAAAGTCAGAAATTATGGCAACTAATTTTTCCACCATGGAAAAATCTAAGTCATTAGTTGGCTCATCTATTAAAACTACCGGGGCGGAAGAAAAAACGCCCCGGAGTAAAGATATTATCCTATTTTCGCCACCGCTCAGTTTCCTTGGCTCAAGGTGCAGCAAATATGATAAGTTATATTTGCTTAATAACTCTCTTACCCATTCATCGGGAGAATCCAGAATTTGCATAGCTATATTTTCTTCCACAGTCATATCCCTAACAATCTCAGTATTGCCCTGAGGAACAAGGACCGTGAGGCCATTGGCATTAGTGTGTATATTATTCAGGAGAAGGGTTTTGCCGGTCCCGTTATCGCCATGCACTAAATAAACGCCGGTTTCATCAAGTTCTAAAATTCCCCCGTAAACAATAATTTTTCCTCTTACTCTAAGATCATTATAAAAGAGTTCCATTTCGTATATCACCTAGCCAACCTGTTAGTTGTTATCGTAAAAGTTATGATTTGGAGAAGACAAAAGTTTAAATTCTTACTCTATTGGAACCAAAGAACTGAGACACCAATCAAAGTCAATGGTTGATGCGCTAGTCAGATAATTAACCTTACTAACGCAAGCATTATAGATAGTACCATAAGTAACCTCACGTAACCAAAATTGTCTTGTAAAAACGTTATTTTGAGTAATAGTTACCTCTGGACAAAAAAGCCAAGAAGATTCGTTAGCTTTCTTGTGTTGAACCAGATATCGGATCTTCGATCTCCCTTCAGTCTGGCGTAGGGAATAAGTAACATCTCCTGCATATGACCTTAAACTAATAGTCGCACTCTTAATACCTTGTGCAGCTGGGAATTGCATAGTATGCGTCTCCCCAGAAGTAATTGGAGGGTCAATAGGATGACGGGCTTGATAAACACTTGCTTTATAAGAATACACAGCAGTAATGCTAATACCTATCAGTGTGAGTATTGCTATTATTAGAGATATTATACCCCTTGCACGATAGCTCAGGTTTGTGTGGTACAATAGTACACCTCCTCATGTTATTCCCCCAAATCATAACCGTATATATTTTAGGGTACCGCATCAGTTTTGTCAATCATTTTTATATGCAGAACATCTGCGATATTAACACATCCCTGAAAATCGCTATGGTACAGGAACATTAATGTCCCTGCGGCAGGCCTTTTCGAATGCTCCGCTTGTGAAATGTTACCCATTTATCCTTATACATGGCCTTTCAAAAGGTTCTTTGGTGACACTGCTGGTTTTCTTTCAAATTGGGAGCAGGCCCGGATACAATGTAATCTAATTCCAGTAGGAGCTTGGCAGTCTAACCGGGTCATCCGCGGATTTTAGGACTTCTGCTGCGATGTGCAACCCAGTTGATTTACGACGCTACTTTGGTATAGTCTTGTGTTGTTTATTCTTTTACAAATGCATTAAAAAAGCAGGTAATCGTACCTGCTTTTTCCACTCTGGATATTCTGTGGTTTTGGGTCATTCTATTTTGAGACTGCCCCTTCTCAAGGCTAAAGTTAGAATTTGTCGGCGAGGAAGTTGAACAGGGGGGCGAAGACCAAGGAGACGATGGTCATCAACTTGATGAGGATGTTGATGGAGGGACCGGAGGTGTCCTTGAAGGGGTCGCCTACGGTGTCGCCGACAACGGCGGCGGCGTGGGCATCGGTGCCCTTGCCCCCATGGGCGCCGCCTTCGATGTATTTCTTAGCATTGTCCCAGGCGCCGCCGGCGTTTGCCATGAAAATGGCCATGAGGACGCCGGTGACCAAGGCCCCGGCCAGAAGGCCGCCAAGAGCTTCTGCCCCTAAAACTGCGCCAATAGCTATGGGAACCACCACGGCCAAAATGCCGGGAATTATCATTTCCTTGATAGCGGCTGCGGTGCTGATTTCGACGCAGCGGGCATAATCAGGTTTACCCGTTCCTTCCATAATGCCGGGGATTTCCCGGAACTGGCGGCGGACTTCTTCAATCATCTTGAAGGCTGCCTTGCCCACTGCATCCATGGTCAGAGCTGAGAAAAGGAAGGGCAGCATGCCGCCGATGAAAAGACCGGCAATGACAGATGCGGAAGTAAGGTTAATGGCTGTGAGATTAACTGCAGTAGTATAGGCTGAGAACAGGGCCAGGGCGGTAAGGGCGGCGGAACCGATTGCAAAACCCTTGCCGATGGCGGCAGTGGTATTGCCGATGGAGTCCAGATTGTCGGTTATTTCCCGGACGCTCTCAGGCATATCGGCCATTTCGGCGATGCCGCCGGCATTATCTGCGATGGGGCCATAGGCGTCAACGGCAATGGTCATGCCAGCGGTGCCCAGCATGCCTACGGCAGCCAGAGCAATGCCAAACAGGCCTTTGGCTACATTACCATCGATGGCAGAAACTTTGTAAGCCACAAGAATGGCAATGGCAATGAGGATTATGGGCAGCATGGTGCTGCGCATGCCTACGGCCAAACCGCTGATAATATTGGTTGCCGGTCCGGTCTTGGAACTGTTGGCAATTGCCTGGACGGGCTTGTGATCGGCAGAGGTGTAGTATTCGGTGACGCGGCCGATGAGCAGACCCGCTACCAGACCAGCGACTATAGCGAAGAAGAAGCCGATTTCGCCGGTAAGGAGATTATTGAGGAAGTAGGAGGCAATGATTAAGAGCACGCCGGCGATTAAGGTGCCCCGGTCCAGAGCTTTGCTGGCGTTGCCGCCTTCTTTGACCCGGACAAAGAATGTGCCGATGATCGAGGCGACAATGCCAAACCCGGCAATCAGCAGGGGCAACAGCACAGCCTTCAGCTGACCGTCTCCGGAAAAGGCAGGAAAGACCAGGGCGATGGCAGCGATGATTGAGCCCACATAAGATTCAAAGAGGTCGGCGCCCATGCCGGCCACGTCACCGACATTATCCCCAACATTGTCGGCAATGACGGCGGGGTTGCGGGGGTCGTCTTCGGGGATGCCGGCTTCGATTTTTCCCACCAGGTCGGCGCCTACGTCGGCAGCCTTTGTATAGATGCCGCCGCCAACACGGGCAAAGAGGGCGATGGAGCTGGCGCCCAAGGCGAATCCGTTAATTATTGCTGCATCCCTGAAGATCAGGTACAGGACGCCTACGCCCAAAAGGCCAAGTCCTACAACAACCATGCCGGTGACAGCTCCACCGGAGAAAGCAATGGCCAAAGCGGGATTCATGCCTGAGCGGGCGGCTTGGGCAGTGCGGGTATTAGCCTTGGTGGCAATGCGCATTCCGATATTGCCGGCCAGGGCGGAAAAAACTGCACCAATTAAAAAGCAGACAGCAGTATAAAAACCGTCTATGTAACTCTTTTGCGCAGCGCCGATGCCGATGGTCAGGGCAACAGCCACCACCAGGACAAAGATGAGCAGCGACCGGTATTCCCGGTTAAGGAAGGCCATAGCCCCGTCATGGATGGCTTTACCCAGTTCCTGCATGCGCTCATTGCCGGAATCCGCCTTTTCAATGCGTTGGGCCAGCACAAAGGCAAAGACCAGCGCGGCGATTCCCAGCAGGGGTGCGACCAATAGTACAGTGTCCATTTATCAAATCCTCCTTAAGTAACGTATAAAAAGCAGATGAAAAAAAGATACTCCAACACGCATGCAGCTTTGCTGGAATATCGTCCTGCGAAAGCCGCCGGTGCCAAAGCATTAACGGCCAACAAGAAAAGCCAAGACTACTGAACTTACCATAAATAAGATTGCAAGCGCTGATGTCAATTTTGCTAGTTTTTCTTCGAGACCTTTTTTCTTGCCAAAAAGACTTTGGGCCCCACCGGCGATTGCTCCAGGCAAACCTGCTTCCTTGCCCGACTGAAGCAGAACCGCGAGAGTCAGTCCAATGGCCAGCAAGGCGTGGACTATCTGCAAGGTAATTTCCAACTATGCCACCTCCATAACAATTATCGGACTTTAAAATTCTATCATAGCAATCGCCAAAACACAACCTCAGGGGCAGGCCAGGACCTGCCCCTGAGAGCATTTTATTTTAAGTTGTAGAAGGCAGCTCTGCCCGGCCAGGCAGCGGTGTTGCCCAGCTCTTCCTCAATACGCAGGAGCTGGTTGTACTTAGCCACCCGGTCGGTGCGGGAAGGAGCCCCGGTCTTGATCTGACCGGCCCCGGTGGCTACGGCCAGGTCGGCGATGAATGTGTCTTCGGTCTCTCCCGAGCGATGGGAGATGACAGCTGTGTATCCGGCCCGTTTGGCTGTTTCGATGGCGGCCAGGGTCTCGGTGACGGTGCCAATCTGATTGAGTTTGATCAAGATGGAGTTGCAGGTGCCCAGTTCAATCCCCTTGGCCAGGCGCGGGACATTGGTGACAAAAAGGTCGTCGCCAACCAGCTGTACTTTCCTGCCCAAAGCCTTGGTGAGATCTGCCCAGCCGTCCCAGTCTTCCTCGGCCATGCCGTCTTCAATGGAGATGATGGGATACTTCTCCGTCAATTGACTATAATAGTTAACCAATTCTGCGGGGGTCAGGGAACGGCCTTCTCCGGCCAGATGGTACTTGCCATCCTTATAAATTTCGGTGGCGGCAACATCCAGGGCCAGGACCACATCCTGGCCGGGCTTGTAACCGGCAGCTTCGATCGCTTCGACAATTGCCTGCAAGGCCGCCTCGTTGGATTCCAAATTGGGGGCAAAACCGCCCTCATCGCCAACGCTGGTATTCAAACCGCGGCCCTTAAGGACTTTTTTGAGACTGTGGAAGACTTCGGTAGCCATGCGCAAGCCAGTGCGGAAATCTGGGGCGCCGACAGGCATGACCATAAATTCCTGAATGTCCACATTGTTGTCTGCATGCTTTCCCCCATTAAGGATGTTGAGCATGGGCACCGGCAGAATGTGGGCGGTGGCGCCCCCCAGGTAGCGGTAGAGGGGCAGGCCCAAAAAATCGGCGGCTGCCCTGGCTACGGCCATGGACGCGCCCAGAATAGCATTGGCGCCCAGCTTGCCCTTGTTCTCGGTGCCGTCCAATTCAATGAGCAATTTGTCGATATACACCTGATCCAAGGCATCATGATCCAAGAGGGCCGGAGCAATGATGGTGTTGACATTTTCTACTGCCTTGAGGACACCTTTGCCGCCGTAGCGGGATTTATCCCCGTCCCTGAGTTCCACGGCTTCAAAGGCGCCGGTGGACGCCCCCGAGGGAACCAAGGCACGGGCGACAACGCCGCTGGCCAGCACAACTTCTACTTCTACCGTGGGATTGCCCCTGGAATCCAGGACCTCACGGCCATGAACATCTATAATTGAAGACATATCCTTCACTCCTTGTCTATAAGAGATTTCCCCGTCATCTCCCGGGGTTGATTAATACCAAGCAAATCCAAGACTGTAGGTGCAATGTCGCAGAGGGCGCCGTCCCGGATTGCCTTGACCCCGGGCCAGACCAGCACCAAGGGCACGGGATTGGCAGTATGAGCGGTATGGGGATTGCCCTGGGCATCCACCATCAGATCGGCGTTGCCGTGATCGCTGAAGAGGAGCATGGCCCCGCCTGCGGCTTCGGTGGCGGTCCAGACCCGGCCCACACACTGGTCAACGACTTGACAGGCCTGGACGGTGGCGGCGAAATTGCCGGTATGGCCTACCATATCCGGGTTGGCGTAGTTGAGGACCACCAGAGAAAATTTCTGGGAAGCAATGTGGCTGCAAGCGGCAGCGGTGACAGATTCGGCGCTCATTTCCGGCTGCAAGTCATAGGTTTCGACTTTGGGGGAGGGAATCAGCACCCGCTCTTCGCCGGGCAGGGCTTTTTCTTCGCCGCCGTTGAAAAAGTATGTTACGTGAGCGTATTTTTCCGTTTCGGCAATGCGCAGCTGCTGTAGGCCCTGAGCGCTGACAACCTGGCCCAATGTATTGACCAGCCGTTCCGGGGGATAGGCCACCGGAGCCTTAATTGTCTCGTCATACTGGGTCATGCACAGATAATGGACCCGGAGTCCCTCCTGCCGGGAGAACCAAGAAAAATCCTCATCCACAAGGGCCCGGGTAATCTGACGCATGCGGTCGGGCCGAAAGTTGAAGGCAATGACGCTGTCCCCGGTCTTGATTACTCCCTGGGGATCGATGACAGTGGGGAGGACAAATTCATCTGTAGTGCCGGCGGCATAAGCAGCGTCGACGGCCTGGGCGGCTTTTTCCACCCGAGGCCCTTGGCCGAAGACAAATGCCCTGTAGGCCAGCTCAGTCCGCTGCCAGCGTTTGTCCCGATCCATGCCGTAGTAGCGGCCGCCAATAGTGGCGATGCTGCCAATACCTATGCTGTCGCAGGCCTGTTCCAGCCAGCGGATGTACTGATGGGCCGATTGGGGCGGCACATCCCGCCCGTCCAGCAGAGGATGGAGAAAGACCTTCTCCACTCCTCTGTCCCTGGCCATGCGCAGCAGAGCCTCAATATGTTCCAAGTGGCTGTGGACGCCGCCGTCGGACAAGAGGCCCAGCAGGTGCAGAGCGCTCCCGGAAGGGATCCTGTCCATGGCTGCAGCCAGGGCGGCATTGGCAAAAAATCCCCCGGCCTCAATGTCCTTGCTAATTCGAGTCAAGTCCTGATAGACCACCCTGCCAGCGCCGATATTCAAGTGACCGACTTCCGAGTTGCCCATCTGGCCGACAGGCAGCCCCACTTGGCTGCCGCTGGCAGCCAGGGTGGCAGCGGGATAAGTACGGTTCAGTTTGTCTATATTAGGCGTGTCAGCTGCTAAGATGGCATTGCCTGCCTGAGGACCCTTGCCCCAGCCGTCCATAATGACCAGCACCACCTGCGCAGGCGATGTCACTGCTTGGCGCCCCCGAAATTGACGATTTTGGCAAAGTTGGCTGCATCCAGGCTGGCTCCGCCTACCAAGGCGCCGTCAATGTCCGGTTGAGCCATCAAACCGTCAATAGTATCAGGCTTGACGCTGCCTCCATACAAAATTCGCACTTGATCTGCAGCCTGGCTGTATAGCTTGCCCAATTTCCTGCGGATAAAGCTGATGACGGACTGGGCGTCAGCTGGGGAGGCTGTGCGACCTGTGCCTATTGCCCATACCGGCTCATAGGCGATGATAGTCTTGGCCAAATCCCAGGATTGTATTCCTGCCAAGCCCTGCTCCAGCTGTTTAGCGCAGATCTTCTCGGTAACATTCTTTTCCCGCTGTTCCAGGGTTTCTCCCAGGCAAAAGATAGGGATAAGCCCATGACAGAGAGCGGCTTTTAGCTTAAGATTGATGGCGGCGTCAGTTTCGCCAAAGAGCTGGCGGCGCTCGGAATGGCCGATAATGACATGAGAACAACCAAGGTCTTTGAGCATAAGCGGGGAGATTTCACCGGTAAAAGCGCCGGCTTTCTCCCAGTGCATATTTTGGCCGCCAACCTGCAGGCCGGTGTCCCGGAGGGTGTCACAGGCCTGGGCCAGGGAGGTAAAAGGCGGGCAGATGACTATTTCCACTTCTGCCGCCCGGTCCCGGCAGGACAAGAGCTGTTCAGCCAGGACCCTGGTTTCGCCGGCGGTCATATGCATCTTCCAGTTGGCGGCAATGACAGGGCGGCGCACTAAGCTTCCTCCTTCAAGAGAATCGCTATTCCCGGCAGGGACTTGCCCTCGAGAAACTCGAGAGAAGCGCCGCCGCCGGTGGAAATATGGTCAATGGCATCGGCTTTGCCCAGCTTTTCCAAGGCTGCCGCCGAGTCGCCGCCGCCCACAACTGAAAAGGCTTTGCTGGCGGCCAAGGCCTCGGCAATGGCGGCGGTGCCCAGGGCAAAGGCGTCAAATTCGAAGACCCCCATGGGGCCGTTCCAGACCACAGTGGCAGCTGAGCCAATGGCCTCGGAAAACTGTTGCCTGGCCAGGGGCCCAATATCCAGAGCCATCCAGCCCTTAGGCACACCCAGTTCTGGCTTGACAATCTGCTGGCCGGCATCGGCGGCAAAAGCGTCTGCGGCCACCACATCTGCAGGCAGCAGGAGCTTGACTCCCCGCTCTTTCGCTTCTGCCATCAGCTCCCGGGCCAGTTCCAGCTTATCCTCCTCCACCTTGGACTCGCCAAGGTCGCAGCCCTTGGCGGCCAGGAAGGTGTTGGCCATGCCCCCGCCAATGAGCAGGGTATCAACCTTGGCCAGAAGGTTGCGGATGACGCCAATTTTATCAGAGACCTTGGCACCGCCAATGATGGCTACAAAGGGCCGGCGGGCAACGCTCAGTACCTTGCCCAGCATCTTGATTTCCCGCTCCATCAGCAGGCCTCCATAGGCCGGCAGGTAATCGGCAACACCTACGGTGCTGGCATGGGCTCTGTGGGCTGTGCCAAAGGCGTCATTGACAAATACATCTGCCAGTTTCGCCAGTTCTTCGGCAAACTCAGGATCATTCTTTTCTTCACCGGGATAAAAGCGGATATTTTCCAGAAGGAGCACATCCCCGTCATTAAGGGCTGCTACGGCTGCTTGCGCTTCTTTGCCAATGGAAGAGTCCACCTTTGCTACCGGGACTGCCAGCAATTTTTCCAGCCGCCGGGCAACGGGATCCAGACGCAGCTCTTCCTTGACAGTTCCCTTGGGGCGGCCCAGATGAGAAACCAGCACCAGCCTGGCTCCCTGCCGGCGCAGGAAATCGATGGTGGGCAGGGCAGCACGAATCCTGGTATCATCGGTGATTTCCCCTGCGCTCATGGGCACGTTAAAGTCAACCCTGAGCAGCACCCGCTTGCCTCTAAATTCGGCGGACTTAATCGATTTGCACTCCATTCACTCTACCTCCATCCATTAGATCTCTTAGGCTGCTACAGTTTTTTAGCTACCATTGCAACCAGGTCGACAACTCTGGCAGAATATCCCCATTCGTTGTCATACCAGGCCACAACCTTTGCCATATTGTCAATTACGGTGGTAGACAGGGCATCAACTACGCCGGAATACTCTGACCCCTTGTAGTCAACAGATACCAGGGGCTCATCGGAATAGCCCAGGTAGCCCTTGAGGGGGCCGGCCTCAGAAGCGGCTTTAAAAGCGGCGTTGATCTCTTCGGCGGAGGCCTCCTTGGCCAGTTCGGCAGTGAGGTCGACTACAGAAACAGTGGGAGTCGGCACCCTAAGGGCAAAGCCGTTCATTTTGCCATTCAGTTCAGGCAATACCAAACCGACAGCCTTGGCTGCCCCGGTGGTAGTGGGGATAATGGACAAGGCAGCTGCCCTGGCCCGGCGCAGATCCTTGTGGGTTTTATCCAGCAGGCACTGGTCACTGGTATAGGCATGGATTGTAGTGAGAAGGCCTTTGACAATGCCAAATTTGTCATTGAGAACCTTAGCCACCGGCGCCAGGCAAGTAGTTGTGCAGGATGCGCAGGAAATTACGTGATGCTCGCTGGGAATGTATTTTTCGTCGTTGACTCCCATGACGATGGTAATATCTTCTTGTTTTGCAGGAGCAGTAATGATGACCTTTTTTGCGCCGCCCTTTTCAATATGGGGCAGCACCGCTTCTTTGCTGCGGAAATGCCCGGTGGCATCCACAACTATGTCTACGCCCAACTCCCGCCAGGGAATGTCTCCCGGGTTGGAATAGGTCGTAATCTTCAGTTCCTGGCCATCTACAAGGACTGTATTTCCCTTGACCTCAATCTTGCCGTCAAAGGGGCCATAGGACGAATCATACTTGAGCAGATGGATCATAGTCTCCACATCAGAGCGACCGTTAGCGGCTACAATTTCAATATTGGGATTGTGGCGGGCAATGCGGTACACCCTCCGTCCAACAGCGCCAAAACCATTGATACCTACTTTGATTGTCAAAACTACTCCTCCTCATATATATTTATTTTCCCCAATGGGGCAAAGGGGCGAAATTAAACCGAAGGCCCTTGCAGAATGGCCTCGGCTGCGCCCTGGTCGGTGACCAGGACATTCCACTTGTGGTGGGCGGCTACAGCTTTGATTGCCTGGGCTTTAGCCGTTCCCCCGGCGACAACAATTACTGTCTTTATGTTTTCCAAATCATCTATGCCTAATCCAATGCTATTGGCCTGCCAGACAATTTGACCCTGATGATTAAAATAATAGCCCAGAGTTTCCGCTGCCGCATTGAGCTCCTCAAGAGCAGCAATTCGCTCGGGCGGCGCCTGGCGCCGGGCCGCCATCTCCAGGGCATCCCCGATCCCGTGGACAAGAATTGTGCTCCGATGAATGAGGGCGAGAACCTCTGCGATTCCCGGCTCCTGCACTAATTCTTCCAGGGCATGTCGGGACAGGTTGTCAGGGGCATGGAGCAGGCGGTACTTTCCCCCCAAGGCTTGGGCCAGTTTGGCGGCAATGGTGTTCGCCTGGATTTCCACCCGCTCTCCCAGGGCTCCCCGCCCGGGAACTACAGTCACCTTATGCCGCTGGGGATGGACGGAATCGACAACCTGAAACATGGTTGTGCCGCCGGTGATGGCGATGATGTCCCCGTCCCGGATTTCCTGGACCAAGACCCTGGCTGCCGCCCGGCCCAGTTCTCTCCGGACCAGGGGATTAGCGGTACTGTCACCGGGGACCAGAATTACTCGGGGAATGCCCAGATGTTCAGATACCTGCCTCTCCATGGTAGGCAAACCCAACAGTTCCAGCATGTAGGGGGTCATGGCCGCAAGCACAGTTTGGCCCTGGGCTGTCAGGCTGGCCCCACCGGCGCCGGTCTCAATCAGATCCAATTGCTTGAGGGCATCCAGTTCGGTGCGCACTATTCTTTCTCCAGTCTGCAAAATATCCGCCAGCACACGGCGTCCTACCGGCGCTAAATGGTCTACAGCACGCAGAATAGAATAGCGACGGAAAAAGGTGTTGGCGATTTCCGGTGACACCAGCTTTAGAATTTCGATGATATTCATAGTCCACCTCCGGGTCAGGGATTGTCCCGCTCGGCTATATATGTCCCGTCGAAGGTAAAAAAACCTTCTCATAAAAGTATAGCAAGAGTCTTAGTTTATTGCAACCTAAATCCTTAGGTGAAGGAGATAATGAAAGTTAATAACAGCCTTGACCCCGCTATGCTATAATCAGGTATTCGAGGGGATTTAAGGAGTGGTAAGAATGACAATAGTAATCGGCGCCGGCGCTGCGGGATTGCTGGCGGCAGTAGCGGCGGTCCGGCGGGGCAGACAAGTCTTTGTATATGATAAAATGGACCGGCCTGGCATTAAGCTCGGTCTGGCTGGGGGCGGCCGCTGTAATCTATCCAACAGCGGCGATCTTCTCCTGGGACTGCATAACTGCCAGTTTCTGCGGCCGGCCCTGGTAAGTCTGGATAACGCCGCCCTCCAAAACCTCCTTGCAAAAATAGGTGTAGCCACCACAGTTGACCAATGGGGTCGGGTTTTTCCTCAGGCTATGACAGGACATGAGTTTGCAGCTTATCTGCATAGCTGGCTGAGAAAGCAAGGGACCAGCTTCTATTTTGGCAGCCCCCTAACAAATATCAGAACAAAGGATGGGAAACTGGAGGCTATTGAAATCAATGGCAAGGCCGTCGCTTGCACCCGGGCAATCCTGGCCTGCGGCGGCAAGGCCTGGCCCCAAACTGGCAGCGATGGGGCTGCCCTGGCGGTTCTGGAACGAGCCGGACATGAAATAGTCCATCTGCTGCCGGCCTTGGCCCCCCTGAAGACTAGAGAAAGCTGGCCCACACAAATGAAAGGGATCAGCCTGAAAGATGTTGTTGTCACAGTTACAGCCAATGGCAGGAAACTTGATGAAGCCCGGGGAGATTTGCTCTTCACTCATTTTGGTCTCAGCGGCCCGGCAGTGCTGGATGTCAGCCACGCCGCCGCCAGGGCCCGAAGCCAACAGCTGCAAACTTTTATTGTCATTGACCTTTTGCCTGCCATGAGCAAGGAGGAAATCCGCTCAGCATTAGAAAAGCAAGGGCAAAAAACTGTGGGCAATGGCCTTTCCGCCCTGCTCCCGGCCCAGTTGGGCAAGGCCCTGGGCAACGACAAATACATAAAAGGCCTGGCGCCCTCCACCCTCAACCAGCTGGCCGGAGGTTTAAAGGCAGTCAGGCTTGAAATAATTGACGTCTTGGGCAACAATCACGCCATGGTCAGTCAGGGAGGAGTCAATCTCAGACAAGTCAATCCCCGGACCATGGAATCCAAACTGATATCAGGCCTGTATATTGCCGGGGAAATGCTGGATTACCACGGGAAAACCGGCGGCTTTAATCTCCATGCAGCCTTTGCCACGGGCTGGCTGGCTGGTGAAAACGCCTGAATCACTGCCAGTGCTTGCGCAGAGTCGAGCTGGGAATGCCCAGCTGATCCCGGTATTTAGCCACTGTCCGCCGGGATATTTTTACGCCCCGATCTTGCAGGCAAAGGGCTAGCTGCTGATCAGTCAGAGGATTAGCATTATCCTCCTCGGCGACAATTTCCGCCAGAACGTGTTTGACCCCGGTGCTGGCTGTGCCAACGCCATTATCGGTGTCCAGATTGACGGCAAAAAAGTACTTGAAAGCAAAGATTCCCCTGGGTGTCTGCAAATACTTGCCATTGACGGCCCGGCTGACTGTAGACTCATGAATTTCCAGGGCCTCGGCTACATCTACTAGGCGCATAGGTCGCAGGCCTTTAACTCCCTGCGAAAAGAAGGACTCTTGATATTCCAGGATAAATTCTGTTATCCGATATAGTGTGGTTCGGCGCTGTTCAATAGCCTTCAGCAGCCATAGAGCGGAATTTAATTTGCCCCGAAGGAATTTTTGGGTCCCTTCTGCATCGGTATTTTTGAGCATGCTCTGATAACTGGGGCTGAGGCGCAGGCGATGTGAGCTAGAGTCGTTGACCAGTATGACCCACTTTCCAGACACATCCAGGACGGTGACATCGGGAAGAATATAAGCAGAGCCGGCATCCTCGCCCAAACTCAGGCCAGGTTTTGGTTCCAACCCCTTGATATAATCAATGGCCGCCTGGACCAGAGCATAGTCTACCCCTAGAATCTCCGCCAGGATGGGAATTCTCCCTTTGGCCACCAAATCCAGATGGTCAGAGATGATTTCCCGAACAAAAGGAGGCGCATCCTTGCGGCTGCTGAGTTGCATGAGCAGACACTCCCGCAGATTCCGGGCGCCGATGCCAACGGGCTCTAGTGTCTGGACCACAGTCAGGGCTGCGGCCACATCTTCTTCCTTCACTCGCAGCTGGCAGGCGATTTCCCCACAGGGCAAGTGCAAATAGCCGTCATCACTGAGGTTGTCAATAATATTATCGGCGATTTTCGCCAGGTTCTTAGGCAAGCTGATGAGTCTCAACTGCTGGCGAAGCCGCTGCTGCAATGTTACCGCTCCGGCGGTATACTGCTCAAAAGTAGTTTTTTCCCGAGGATCCCGGGATAAATCTCCCCCGTCCCCCCGGTCTTGAAAATACTGTTCCCAATCAAGGTCAAATTCCATTTCTTCTTCTGATTCCGGGGCTTCTTCTCCTTCTGCCTCTTCTGCCATTTCCAGCATTGGGTTTTCCAGAAACTGCTGTTCCAAATACGCACTGAGCTCTAAAGCAGGGAGCTGCAGCAATTTTATGGCCTGCTGCAGTTGGGGGGTCATTATAAGCTTTTGAGTCTGACGCATTTCCAACTGAAAATCCAGCCTCATCGCTGCACCTCCTCACTTCTTTCTACTAGTGCATTATATTCTTTATAGACTGAGCTTTCTCCTGCAAGAATTGTGCCATCCATGCTTTGTAACAAAAATTTTATATTTCCTGCAGGAGAAAAATGCAATTCCCTTGACAAGGACAAGAATAAATGCAAAAATAGTTAGGTAAGCCTTTTACTAAGCAGCAACAGCTTTTGGAGGGAGGTCATAAGTATGAAGAAAGATATTCATCCCAAGTATTACAAAGTTACAGCCACTTGCGCCTGCGGTGCTCAGTTTGAAACCGGCTCCACCAAGGAGAATATCAGGGTTGACATTTGCTCCAACTGCCATCCCTTTTTCACCGGCGTCCAGAAGATAGTCGACGCAGCCGGCCGGGTTGAAAAATTCAACAGAAAATACAACCGCAAATAAATACCCGTCCAAGACGGGTATATTTTTTTGGCCAAAAGGGACGGTTCTTTTTGTCCCACGAGAAAAAGCTGATCCTATAAAGCAAAAAAAGTGGGCCGAAAGAAACCGGCCCCATTGGGTAGTTTTAATTGGGACAAAAGGAACCGTCCCCGTTGTCCCGCTCATATTGGTCTTTTAGCTCCTGGAGTTGCAGCCAGCGTTCCATCTTTTCTTCCAGTGTTTGTTCGATTTCCTGAGCCTGCTGGTGAAGCTGTTTGAGGCGGACATAATCTGCCCCCGCTTCATTCAGTTCCTGCTGCAGCTGGTCAAGTTCCTGCTGGAGGGAGTCTGTCTCTGCTTCCAGTTGTTCCAGCTCTCTTTCCTCTTTATAGCTGAGTTTTGACTTCTCCCGTTTGGCCCGGGAGTCTTTTTTTTCTGGGGCATTTTCTGCCTCCAGGGCAGGCGACCCTGCCTCCGCAAGATACTCACTGAAGCTGCCGGTAAAGAGGCTGACATTACCCCTGCCATCCAAAGCCAAGAGGTGATCCATACTCTTGTCTAAAAACCAGCGGTCATGGGAGACCGCCAGCACTGCTCCAGGGAAATCCTCCAGATAATCTTCCAACACCGTCAGCGTCTCGATATCCAGATTATTGGTAGGTTCATCCAGGAGCAGGACATTGGGCTCTTCCATGAGAATGCCCAGCAGGTACAAACGCCGGCGCTCGCCGCCGGAGAGATCCTGAATATAGGTCCACTGGTCGGAGCCAGTAAATAAAAAGTGTTCCAGCATTTTTTCCGCAGTGATATTTTCGCCGCCGGCAGTCTTGACCTCATAACGAATGCCCTGGATATATTGGATTACCCGCAAATTATCCTCCAACTCTTGGGCCTGTTGGCGGTAGTAACCGATCTTTACCGTCTCGCCCCGCTCCACCCCGCCGGAATCAGCGTCTGTCAAACCGGCGATGATGTTCAAAAGGGTGGATTTGCCGCTGCCGTTTGGCCCGACGATGCCGATGCGGTCCCGAGGCAACAGGGTATAGCTGAAATCTCTGATCAAAGTGCGGCCGCTGTAGCTCTTGCTCACTGCCGCCAGCTGGATGACCTTTTTTCCCAAGCGCCGAGCGGGAATGTCCAGTTCCACTTTGCCCTTTTCGGCCTTGAAACTCTGGCGGTTCAGCTCCCGGAACATTTTCTTCCGGGCCTTTTCCTTGGTGGAACGTCCCTGGGCTCCCTGGAGCATCCAGGTCAGTTCCCGTTTGAGGGCAGCCCGATGTTTTCTGGCGGCGGCGGCCTGAGCTTCTTCCTTCTCGGCCTTTAATTCCAAGTAATTCTGATAGCCGCCGGCGCAGTCCAGGAATTCACCCCGGTCCACTTCCAGGATGCGGTTGGCCACCCGGCTCAACAGCCAACGGTCATGAGTAATAAGGAGCAAGGCGCCGCTGCGCTTTTGCAGATAGTCCTCCAGCCAGAGGATGGCTTGACTGTCCAAATGGTTGGTGGGCTCGTCCAGGATTAGGAGCTGGCAGGGGGTAATCAGGGCCCGGGCCAGAGCCACCCGCTTCATTTCTCCTCCCGACAGGGCAGAGATGGGACGCTGAAACTCGTCAACACTTAAGCGGGTGAGAATGGCCCGGCCGCTGTTTTCTAGCTCCCAGGCCCCCAGGCTGTCCAGCCTGAGGCTGAGCCGGGCAATCTCCATCGCCAGAGTCTCGTTTCCCGGATGCTCTTCCAGCTGGGCAGTCAGCTTGTGATACTCATACAAAGCCATCAGCTTGGGATCCTCCCCCCGGAAGACTTCCGCCAGCACGGTGCCGGCGGGGGCAAAGGCCGGGTGTTGGCGCAGGTAGTGAATGTGTGTGCCTCCTGCCGCCACAACTGAGCCTGTGCCAGGTTCCACCGCCCCGGCCAAAATTCCCGCCAGGGTAGACTTGCCTGAACCGTTGCTGCCAATGAGGCCGATTTTGTCTTCGGAATCGATGCCAAAACTAACCCCTGAAAACAGGGGTTTTTCACCGTAAACGATGCCAATGTCAGTTGCGCTGAGAATATGCATAATAACCACCTGTGCAATTATTCTTTGTCAGAATGAAAGGAGTCGGCATACACCCGCCGGGAAGGCAGAGCTAAAGTGACTCCATGCTCCTCCAGTATCCCCATGATCTTAAAGAGAATGTCCTCCCGAACTTCAAGCCACTGGTCCAGGGCGGTAGACTTGGTAAAGCAGTTTATGTAGATATCCAAACTGTTTTCACCGATTTTTTCAAAGTTGGCAAGGATGACTGCCGGATGCAGATGGGGATGAGAGCGCAGCATCTGCCGGATTGCCTCGACGCAGCCTTCGAATTTTTCCCGGGGGGTGTCCCAGGCAATTCCCAGACTAAAGTTTATCCGCCTGCGTCCCATGCGGGTCCAGTTGGTTATGGGTTCCTTGGCCAGGGAGGAATTGGGCACAGTCACCACTGCCTGGGCAAAGGTCCTGACCTTGGTACTGCGAAAAGTGATATCTTCCACGGTTCCCTCAACTTCGCCGGCAACGATCCAATCGCCAATGGTGAAGGGCTTCTCGGTGAGGATGACGACGCCGCCGATAAGGTTGGCGGCGGTATCCTGGGCTGCCAGGGCAAAAGCCAGCCCGCCCAGGCCGAGACCGGCAATGAAGCCAGTAATGTCATAGCCCCATTCCTGAACCAGGATGACCAGGCTGATGGCGACAATAACTGCCCGCAGGGCTTTGGAGAGCAGGGACAAAAAGAGCTTATCCAGGTCATAGTTGCTGCCAAGTTCCATCAGCAGCCCGGAAGTGCTGCCTACTAAGTTGTACAACCCCTGAGCAATGAAGACAATGACCAGGCTTCGGAAAACTTTCGTAAAGAACAGCCCCCAGACGGTATCCCCCAACAGGAAGATTGCCGCCAGGTAGAGACCGGAAAACAGCAGCAAAAGGGTGAGGGGTTTCGCAAAAGCCTGCGCCAGCTTGGCATAATCCAGCTTGGATTTCTTGCTCAGGCGCATAAACAGCCTCGTCAGAAGCAGCGGCACAAGGCGGCTGAGCACAAAGAAACCCAGAACTATTGCCAAGGCGTAGGTATAGTCGATTAGATGCTCCCGCCAAAAGCTAACAACTTCCTTCAGCATAGGATCCCTCCCTTTCTCCCCTTTACTATACAGGTTAATCCCCGGCCCTGACAAGTAAGCCAGCAAAAAACCGGCTTCCAGGCCGGTTCACATATCAGCAAAAGCTTGCACCAGTTGGGCCAAGGCCGCCACTGCCTGGGAGGCATCTTTACCTTCTGCCTTAATGGTAATCACTGTGCCCTGGCTGATGCCCAGAGTCATTATTCCCATAATGCTCTTGGCGCTGACCTCTTTGGCATCCCGGATGATGGAGATGTCACTGGTAAATTCCTGGGCCTTTTGCACAATCACCGCGGCAGTGCGGGCGTGGAGCCCGGCCTTGTTTGTCACTGTCACTGTCTTTTCAGCCATAAATCCCCTCTCCTCATGGTTTGCTATTCTTCCCTTTCCCGGGGCCGGCCCTGGTCAGCCAGTTGCTGCAGCCTGCGCAGCCGGTAGTTGACTGCTGACTTGGACAAAGGCGGATTTGCCAATTGGCCCAATTCGTCCAGGGTCGCAGCCTGGTGTTCCAGGCGCAGGCGGGCTATCTCCCTGAGGCCGGGGTTTAGGGATTCCAGCCCCCGGACAGCAGCCAGCCGGCGAATTGCCGCCACTTGGCGCTGGGCTGCGTTCACTGTCTTGGTGACATTGGCGGTCTCACAGTTGACAAGGCGGTTGACCTGATTGCGCAAATCCTTTAAGATTCGTGAATTTTCAAATCGCAGGCGCCCCTGGTTGCTCCCGATTGTGCTCAGCAGCAGGGCAATTTGTTCGGAATCTTTGACATAGACCACATGCTGACGTTTGCGGGAGACAATGCCTCCCTTGATGTTTTGCCTTGCCAGAAGCTTACGGATATTTTCGGCATGAAAGGGCAGTTCGGTAGCAATCTCCAGATGATAGCCGTTGGTCTCAGGATTGCTCACTGAGCCGCCGGCCAAAAAGCAGCCACGCAAATAAGCACGCCGGCAGCATTGATTGCCTGTGTATTCGCTGATATCTCCTGAGCGAATACCTTTTGTCGGGTCGATTATGCCCAGCTGGCCCACCACCCTTTTGGCCTGCCTAGGGTCAGTGATCTTGACCAGGTAGCAGATATTCTTGCGCAGGCGGGTCTTTTTCCGGGCCAGTATGGCTGGCGCTAGGCCAAACTCCTGTTTGAGCAGTTTGTACAGACGCCGGGCGATATAGGCGTGGTCGGTGACGATGTTGAGGGAAACACCCCCCCGCCCTAACAGAGACAGGTTGCCGTTGGTGACAATAAGGGCCGCCAGTTCCGCCCTGGAGCAACAGCCTCTGCTCAGTTCCAAACGGCAGAGCTCAGACTTGATGGTCGAGGTAAAGGACATGGTTGCCAGCCTCCTCTGGGGTATTACCCTCTACTCACGTGAGATTTTTCCCAGCTGGGCTTCCAGGAGAAGGTTATCCAGAAAGCGGGAAGTTCGGTGGGATTGAGAAGCAATCTTGGTCAGCACAATCTTAGCCAAGGCCCGGGGATTATGCCAGGCCACTTGACCCGGTTGCAGCAGGTCGGCGGCCAGCACCCTGACCTGAAGCCTGCGCAGCTGGTCCCAGTCAATCTTTACCGGCTCCGCCCCCTCCTCTGCATACCTCTGGAGCAGTTCAGCCCCGATGGGCTGGTTGTTGACGATGATGTAGTCAAAGAGATTTGGCCCCACATGCTCGTCGATGACCTTAAGATGATCTGCTGCAGAAAATGAGCGAGTTTCCTGGATCTGGGTCATTATATTGCAGACATACATTTTCACAGCCTTGCTGGCAGCAATTGCTTCAGCTACCCCCCCCACAAGCAAGTTGGGGAGCAGACTGGTGTAGAGGCTGCCGGGACCGACAACTATTGCCTCGGCTGAAGCAATGGCTGCCAAGACCTCCGGCAAAGCCTTGCAGTCTCCAGGGACCAGTTCCAGGCGGCGGATGGCGCCAAGGGTCCCGCCTATATTGCTTTCTCCCAAGATTTCCCGGCCATCTTCACAGATGGCCTTTAGTTTTATATTTTCCTCGGTGACCGGCAGCACTTTGCCCCGGATGGCCAGCACCTTGCCTGAGGCCTTGATTGCATCCTTAAACCCCAGAATCTGGGACATGGCCGCCAAAAACAAATTGCCGAAACTGTGGCCGCTAAGGCTGTCTCCGCTTTTAAACCGGTATTGAAAAAGGGTTTCCAGCAGAGGTTCGGTATCTGCCAAGGCGACCAGGCAGTTGCGAATGTCCCCTGGCGGGGGCATCCCCAGTTCTCCCCGCAGCTTCCCGGAGCTGCCGCCATCATCGGCAACCGTCACCACGGCGGTAATATTGCTGGTGTACTCTTTTAGTCCCCTGAGCAAAGTGGAAAGGCCTGTCCCGCCGCCAATGACTACCACCTTGGGCCCCCGTTTCAAATAGCGGGACTGGTAGAGGGCATCCACAGCTTTCTCCCCGGGAGCAAAATCCCGAAGCAATGAGTGCAGAAATCTGTAGCCGGAATATAAGATAATCGCCAGTCCTGCCGCCAAAAGCAGCAACAGACCCCAGGGCCCAGCGCCGAAAATCGACACTGTCTTTTGATAAATTGCCTCTTCCAGCTCTTTAAGGCCAGGCAGACCAAGGATGAGAGCCAGGACTGAGGCTATTACCGCGAACAATCCTATACCCATCAGCAAAAGCCAACGCTTTACACCCAGGCCGGGGTAGAGCAATTTCAACAGCCAACGCATATGCTCAGCCTCCTAGGACTTATCCATATCCCGATGCAGGGTGGAAACATTCTGGCCCAAATCGGTAAAAAAAGTGGCCAAAATATTGGCAATGGTCACAGAGCGATGCTTGCCCCCGGTGCAGCCTACGGCGATGATCAGCTGGGTTTTCCCTTCCGCTATATAACAGGGAACGAGAAATGCAAGGAGATCCTTAACCTTCTTTAAAAATTGATGGGTAAGAGTCCAGCCCATTACATAATCCTTTACAGCAGGCTCTAGGCCGGTAAGATCCCGCAGGGCCTCCTGGTAATAGGGGTTGGGAAGAAAGCGGATGTCAAAGACCAGGTCTGCATCCATGGGCAGGCCATATTTGAAACCAAAGGAAATTAGGCTGATGTTCAGAAGCTTGCCCTGGGTTCCATCCAGAGCAAAGAGGGCAAACAGCTTTTGCCGCAACTGGGCAGCGGTGATGGCAGTTGTGTCCAGGATTACATCGGAGCGGGCCCGCATGGGGCTCATCCGTTCCCGTTCTAAATCTATTCCCGTTTCCACGCTGCCGTCGGGAGTGAGGGGATGGTTGCGCCGGCTTTCCTTAAAACGGGCGACAAGGGTCCGGTCGTCTGCCTCGAGAAAGAGAATCTGAACAGGATGAGAAAGGGCCGTCAAAAACTCCAGTTGGTCGAAAAACTGCCCACCCCGGATGTCCATGACAGTAGCTACTTTATCTACATTGACGGATTGCTCGCAGAGCTCGATAAATTTGGGCAGCAGCTGGGGAGGGAGGTTGTCCACGCAATAGTACCCCATATCTTCAAAGGCATGCATGGCAATAGTCTTCCCCGCACCTGAAAGGCCTGTAATGATTACAATATTCATATTTGCCCCCCTCTCATATACTGGTAATGTTCTTGTTTCATCTGGCTTTTTCCTGCCAGGCCACATTGATAATTCTTTCCCGGTCAATCCCCAGACTGTCGACAAATCTGCAGCCGGCCTCAAAGCCCCCGATCTCCCGGGGGTGGTGAGCATCGCTGCTGATGACAAATTCCACATCGCTGGCCTTCGCCGCTCGGGAAATATCCCTTGCGATTGCCTCCAGGTGCCGGCAATTGATTTCCAGGCGGGTGCCCCGCTTTGCACAAACCCCAGCCAGTTCGCCGCTATCGATGGGCAAGCCGTAACCCGGATGGACAACTATATCTACCCGGTGTTTTTGCACGCAGCTGACCAGGGCCTGGGTAAAGGCATCATAAAGCCGGTGGCGGCACGGCCTGCTGAGAAGGCCCAGCCAGCGCAGGCCATAATAGGTCCACCAGCCCTCCAGCCCCACAGGGACCACCCGGGGATGAAGCCCAACCAACAACATATCCAAATCCTCTTTCACCGCCGGCGGCAAATCGATGTCCCCGGCAATGGAGATTACATTGGCCTCCATATTAAAGAGCAGCCGGGTTGAGCTGCTTCTGGTTCCGGCCACCGTCTGCCGCAAGGCCGGCCAGCGCCGCCGGGGAACCCCGACAAAAAGCAAATTGGGGCCGTGTTCGGCAATCCCCACCGCTTGCAGCCCCATTTGCTCAGCTGCCCGCAGATTGTCGGAAATAGAACCGCTGGCATGGCTCCAGCGGGTATGGGTATGGTAGTCGGCCAGGGGGCGCATGGCCACCTTCCTTTCCTTATTTTATTCCTGGGCAGAAGGGGGCAAACCCCGCCGCCCCCGGGAAATGAGAAATCTGTCAATTGCCTCCAGAGATGTGTTGACAACCTGGTCGGGCCTCAAACCTGCCTGTGCCGCCAGGCGAGCAGCACCCGTCAGTTCGCCTACCGAGTTGCAGAAATGCGAGTCGCTGCCAAAGCAGACCTTGCCCCCCAGCAGCGCAATGTTACTGGCCAGGGCCAGGCAATTGTCCTTGCTGCCCCGGCGGATAACCCCGCCCAGGGAAACATTGTTGATTTCCAAGAGCACATTGTGCTCAAAAGCAGCTTTGGCCACCTGACGCGGATCTATAGGAAAAACCGGGTTGCCGGGATGGACGATAATATCTACTAGCCCGCTGGCCATGGTCCTGATCATAACCCCAGTGTTTTCCTCTACGCTGCCGGGCTGGATGCAATCCCTGTGGAACCCGGCCAGAACAATGTCCAGATGTTTGAGATAGCGGTCCCTGAGGTCGATATTGCCATCAGCATCGATGATGTTGACCTCAGCCCCTCTGAGAACCCTGACCCCAAATATTGTTTCGGGCAGGGACCTCAAGTTGGAAAAATGAAAGGGATGAGGGCCACCCGGCATGGCGGGACCATGATCAGTGATTGCTATCAGTTGGAGACCCCGTTGACTAGCCGCCCTGGCGTTTTCTAGTACTGTACTGTAGGCATGGCCGCTGGCAATAGTGTGCACATGAAAATCCGCCACAAGTTTCATTTTTGGTTGCCTCACTTTAGCATTTTATACTAATATGCTATCTGTCATTCCCCCTACCGTCAAGGCTATAACCTGTTTTTGGGACTAAAGAGCTTATGCCACCATTCCTGCAATAGTTTCAACACGGGGGGAGCACCGGCGCCGATTTTTATCGCCCGCAGCTGGTCCAAAATATAGCGGGGATGCAGCTTGTGCCAAGGAATTGAGCTAATTACATCCCGGAATTCCACCCTAAAAAAGCGGCTGAGGGTTTCCTTGACCCCCTGCCAACTGCCTACGCTGATAAACAAGTAGAAGCCTCCCCCCAGCACCAGCATGCCCGCCAGGGTCAGCAGTCCCTTGAGGACGCCGCCCCTGCTTCCCGGAGGCGGGTCAGCAGTGGGTTGCAGCTGAGGATCATCCTTAATCTCTTTTTCGGTATCACTGTCCTCGGGCAAGGAACCATAGAGAGTGGCGTAAATTACGTCGGCAAAAGCCCGGCTGCCAATTTCCGCCTGTTGTCGGCTGTTTGTATGGGCGCCTATTTCCAGGAGCAACGCCCGGGGATGCAGGTCCTGATTGTAATCCCCCCTGGCGTAAAAGATGCCCTTGACCAGGTGGGGATACATAGAATCGGCCACTTCCTTCAGCTGCCAGGCAAATTCTTCATTGGTTTGGTAAATAGGATTCTGAGCGCCCACCACAATCATCACCTGGGTCAGCTGCATATCTTCAATTTCCTGATAATACTCCTCCTGGGGGGCAGCGTCCCGATGCAGGTCAAAGATTGCATCCAGCTCCCCGGCTCCAACCAGACTTGCGGCGGCTGTCCGGGAGCGCCGGTAGGAACCGGAGTAGGGGAAAAATGTTTCCTGGCAGTGAGTGACTTCAATTTCATCATATTTCTCAATACGCTTGCTCAGCTCAGCCCCGACCTTGTAGACACCGCCCTGGCTTTGATCTGTAGAATCCACCCCGTCGGAAGGCAGATAGGATTCACCGCTATGAGTGTGGTAGACGGCAATTTTTTTATTATCTGCCCCGGGCAGCCCCTGTGTCCCCACAGCTGCCCAGGTGCCCTCATCTTCCACCTGTCGAGCCCAGGCCTGCAAGCGCACTTCATCAATTTTATACACCTGGTAGAGGCAGTTATCAGAATCGAGAAAGCGGTCGCCGACATGGATGCGGATCCCCGTTCGCAGCAGCACCCTGTTTTCACTGCTGTACAGTGTAAACCAGCGTCCATCCCCTAATTCGGTATCATCTGCCAGGGCCGGCGCCGCCAGCAAAGCAAGGATGAGAACAGACAGCACAAACGTACGCATTTTCCCAACTCCTTCTGGTGTTAATTTGCATCAGGAGCAAGGAAAATAAACAAAAAAGGCCAATCTGGCCTTAAAATTCTTAGCTGTTATAATAACAGGCTCCCAGCACCCCGGGGCCCCCATGGGCGCCGATGCCCACACCTACCCGGTAGGGAATCACCAGAGTCCGGGGCAGCTTTGCCAAGAGCTGGGACATAAACTCTTTCATTTCCTCAAGGGCACAGGCATGGCCCAAAGCGACGACAAAGCCCTTGCCATCAAAACTGGCGCAGGCATCGGTCACAGCCTTGAGCAATTGTTCCAGGGAGCGCCGGCGGCTGCGGGTCCGTCCAGCATGGCTGATCACCCCATCTTGAATAGCAAGCATGGGTTTGATACTTAACAATGCTCCCACTTTTGCTTCCAGGCGGCTGATGCGTCCGCCCCTAAGCACATAGTCCAAGGTATCTAAAACCAGGCGGATGCTGACCCGCTCCCTCACCTTGCAGGCTGCCGCCTTCGCCTCCTGGATATTGCCTCCCTTGGCCAGAATTTCGGCAGCGGCTATTGCCTGGAGGCCGCCTCCCATGCTGACCGAACGAGTATCAAACACCTGAATGTCCTTGTCCGCCATTTTGGCCCCGGCCTGGGCGGAAGCATAGGTGCCGCTTAGTGCCGAAGCTGTATGCCAGGACAGGATTGCCTCGGCTTTTTTAGCAATCTGGCGGTAGACTGCAGCAAACTCTCCCGGAGAGGGCTGGGAAGTGGTGGGGAAATCTTTGCTCTCCCTGCCCTGGGCAAACATCTCTTCTACATCTAAATCCACTTTATCTCTATACTGCCTGCCCTGCCAGTGGACGTGGACAGGAATTTCAACAATCCGGTATTGGTCAAGTAAGGCCCTGGGAATATCCAAACCGGAATCAACTGCAATTGCAATCACTTTCATTTCATCCTCCCTGGCCGGAAACAAATGCCTTGGATAATCTGTTCCGATTATAGCAGTTTGTGACCGTGAAGGCAAAAACCGGGAATGTCCCGGTTTTTAGAGATGTCTGTTCAGCTTGGCCAGCAAGTCCCTTTTCGGCATAAATCCCATTATAATATCCACAGCCTCACCGCCCTTGAAGACCATGAGGGTGGGAATGCTCATAATTTCGTATTTTTCGGCCAGACTTGTTTCCTCGTCGACATTAACCTTGACAACCTGCAGCTTGCCCTGGAGCTCAGCAGCTGCCTCCTCCAGCACCGGGGCCATCATGCGGCAGGGACCGCACCAATCAGCCCAAAAATCTACCAGCACCGGCAAATCAGACTGCATCACTTCCTGCTCAAATTGTTCAGTAGTTATTTTTTTTATCATTAACCTCATCCTCTCAGAAATTTTCTTGTATATATTCTGCTGCGCTAAGAGCGGCAATGGCGCCGTCACCTACCGCAGTCACTATTTGACGCCAGGCCTTTTGGCGGACATCGCCAACGGCGTAGACACCGGGAATATTGGTAGCCATATTTTCGTCAGTAATAATATACCCGTCCTTATCTGTCAGAATGCCTGAACCTTCCAGGGGGCCTTCGGGCTGTCGGCCCACAAAGATAAAGACACCTTGCAGATCCAAGCGGCTTGTAGACTCATCCTTGGTGTCGGTAAGGGAGACGCCTGTAACCTTGAGCTCGCCGTGAATTTCTGCGACCACCTTGTTCCAGAGGGGTGTAATTTTGGGATTCTCCAACAGCCGCTTTTGCAGAATTTGCTCTGCCCGCAGGCGGTCCCTGCGGTGGATTAGCCAGACATGTTCGGCAAACTTGGTCAGGAACAGCGCCTCTTTGACAGCGGTGTCCCCGCCCCCCACAACGGCAACCTTTTTGCCCCGAAAAAAGGCCCCGTCACAAGTGGCGCAGTAGGAAACTCCCCTGCCGATATACTTTTGCTCTCCGGGCACACCCAGCATTTTCGGAGTGACGCCGGTGGCCAAAATCACCGTCTTGGCCTTAAGCGATTCCTGCTGAGTGACAACTTCTTTTATCTTTCCCTCTAATTTCAGGACTTCCACCGGCGAGTTGAGCATGGCCACATCGAAGCGGCTGGTTTGGGCTGCCATGTTGGCAGCCAGTTCAGCGCCGGAAATGGGCTCGACAAAGCCGGGGTAATTTTCAATTTCATGGGTCAATATTACCTGGCCGCCAGCTCCCCTGCCCTCGACAATTGCCGTGTTAAGCAAGGCTCTGCCGGCATAAAGGCCGGCGGTAAGGCCGGCAGGACCGCCGCCAATTACAAGAACATCCAGTACTCTATCCATATTCAACCTCCTATACCCCTCTGGGGTATACTATAGCAGAGTGATTTCTCTTTGTCAACAGATATTTTGCCCGAAAAAAAAACCAAGGCTCATCCTGAGTTTACAGGAAAAGCTTGGACTTGCAAAGGGCATTATTCTGAAGGCTGGTTTTCTCTCTGCCTTTCAGGCCTAAACCAAGCCCAGAACAACAGGGTCGTAATGCCATACAGGGCGCAGGTAAAATAATATGGCACGCCATAAGAGTATTTGACCATAATCCAGCCCCCGGCCAGGACGCTAATTGCCCTGGTAATGGTGTTCATGCTGCTGAGGAGGCTGCTCATCCCCACCCGGTTGCTGCCTGCAAGCTCCATGGTCAAGTTGGATTCCACCGGGTTGGTCATGTTCATCAGGGTGGTGCGCAGGAAATAAGCTGCGCCGACACCATAAATATTAGTGAGATTGGCAATCATGATTAGAAAGGGAATGGAGGCCAGCCGCAGCACTACTACTGTAGCCACCTGGCCCAAGCGGCCGACAACCAATGGCACCAGCAGTCCCCCTAAAGCAGTGGCAATCTGAGCCACAGACATTATTACCCCGATTTGGGCCGAACTTGCGCCCAGCTTATTGCTCATGAAAATGTTAAAGAGAGGAACAATGAGGCCGGCGCCAAAGCCAATCAGGGAATGGCTGACCAGCAGGCGGCGCAGGTTCTTGTCTTTCAAAATAATTTTCAAATCCAGCAGGCCCTGTCCCCCTGGGTTAGAGGTACTCCCCCTTTGGGGAGCGATGAAAGCCAGGGGCAGGATAGAAATGAGGGCCAGAATGCCATACAGGCCCAGTGTCCCTGCCAGGCCTGCCCTGGCATTTTCCCAGAAAACAGGCAGGTAGCCGCTGAGGGCGGTGCCGGCCATATTGGCAAACATCATCAGCGCAAAATTCAAGCTGAAGAGATTTTGTCTTGTTCGAGGGGAACTGTTTTCCACCAAGAAGAGGGGAACGCTGACGGCTTTGATGGCCATGGCAGAGCCAATGAGGACAGCTCCCGCCAGGAGCAGCCCGGGGCTTGCGGTCAGGGATACAGTCAAAATACCCAGGCCCAGAGCGGCGCTGCCTGCAGCCAGCACCCGGCCCACTCCCCAGCGGGAACAGATCAGGCCGGCGGGGATGCAAACCAGGCCAGTGGTAAAGAGCTTTGCCGACATGACAGTGCCGGCAAAATCCTCGCTGAAGCCCAGCTCAAGAATATACAGATTGAGGAGAACACCGATGGAGCCCATAGCGGCCTGAACCAAAAAAGAAGCCAAAAAGAACAGGAGGATGGACCTGTTCTCTAAACCATAGTGTTTTTTTATCCCTTGCGCAAGAAAATTCATAGCAAATCTTTCACTCCCAGGAAACTTAGCTTTCCGTAATATTATACCCCTTACACCTGGGAAGGACAATGACCAGCGCTGGTACCTAGGGCGACAAAAGCTCCGGGAGGTCCCGGAGCTACTTTTTTTTGAACAGCCAAATCAGGGCGGCAACCCCGGCGGCAACCATGACCACCGCTACTACGGCCAACTTGCGCGCAACCAAGTTGCCTGAGCTGTTGCCCACTGGTTCCAGTCTTGCCAGCTTGCCTGGCTCCCAGTCCAGCTGCTGCTTTTGGGCTTTTGCATCGCCAGCAAGGATATCGTAGACATTGGGACTGAATTCGGTCTCGGAGCCGCCGCCCCCCGTCCATGGCCCTTCTTCAGCGGCAATCTTGCGATAGTGGTCTAACCCGTAGGCATCCTGCAGGCCAATGAGGATATAGTATTTCCAGCTTGCAGCCGCAGGCTCCAAAATACTGTGGCCTATCTCAGCCACAATGGTATTTCCTTGGACAAAGACAGCGAAATCCTCTGTCGCACCTTGCCAAATTCCCGCCTGGGGATCCTCAGGGTCATCCTCCCAGTGCAGCAAATACGCTCCCTGCCAATCTCTAATGCGCACATTGATTTGCCATGGCTCTGTAAATCGAACCTGAGCCCCGGAACGGAAAGTGGTCTGACTGCCCTTGCCGCCGCTGGCGATGTACAAGTCAATACGATGAAAATTATAGCCTTCTCCACCCCAGGGCTGAGCAAGATTAGGAGGCTGAGCAAATTGAAATTCAAAACGGGTGGTCTTGTCTGTGTTGACTACCCGGAATTCCACCAGGTCGAGCATGGCTGGCAGCTCCTGAGGAAAAGACTGATCTCCGGGATAAGTGAATTTGCCGGGACCAAAGGAATCACCCTGGGGATCACTCTGAGAAAAGACCTGCTCTGTTTCTTCAGGCTGGGCAAAAGCCGCTCCCCCCAGCAGAATTAAGACTAGCAACACCATAACAACTTTTTTGAACAATTCTATTCCCCCTGGCCGTTTTGTACAAGATATATGAGCATATTCCCTGGGTAATACTAAAAACTTCAACAAGAGAATTATTATTCCTTCCGGAAACATAAATTTACCCCGGACAGCGGCCTATTTCTGCCCGGGGTCAGCACAGGGGGCTAATGAAAAAATGTCATTAACCGCTAATATTGTTTCCCCGGGACAAACCATTATTCACACCGATTAAAATTTCTCGATGCTCAGCCAGGCAAATTCCCCCACCTCACTGGGCGAAACCGCAACCTGGGGGTGAAAACCGGCAAAGCGCCAACTCCCTTCGGGTTACTCTATTATTTCGCTGAGATTTCCCCTTATTCCTTCAAAACAAAGAACCGGGGAAAACCCCGGCTCTGATTAGTTCTGCATCTGTTTGGTTAATGCCCACAGTACCAACTGAGTTCTGCTGTCCACCCTTACCTTCCTTAACATATTGCTGATGTGGTTTCTGACGGTCTTGGGGCTGATAAACAAAGCTCGGGCGATGTAATCATCCCGCAGTCCCTGTAGGAGCATGCCAAGGACTTCTTTTTCCTTCCCGGTAAAGCTGATATTTTCGAAATCAATCTGGAGAAAGGAGTACAGCCCTATTATTATCTGGCACGCCAGTTCAGCATACTTTTCACATTGCCCCCACATGCGCAGCTGGAAATCATCGCCGCCTGTTTTCAGCAGCATACACATAGGTTCTTTGCTCAGGCTTTCGGGAAGGGAGTAGGGCAGGTTGATAAAAATCAACGCGAATTTCCGGGGGGGCAGCCCGGCCAGTTGAGCGGCAGCGACCACCGGTCCATAGATTATTATGACATCCACGTCCCTGCTCTGCCACAATTGCTGTAACCGCGAATTGCTCAACCTGTTTTCAAAATAAGCTTCTACGCAATAGCCGCGCTCCAGGGTGGGAATCAGCTGGGGGTGGGCATCGATTACAGAATGGGGCGCTGCCAGAACTATTTTGCCCACTTATTTCACCCCGTTGCATGCGAATTTGCGGCGCCGGGCTGGCGCCGCAGTCTCTCTATTAGCTGTTGTTCAGATCGGTAAGCTGCGGCGGGAAGAAAGGCGGGAATGGCCTCTCCAGGAACTGTTCACACACATCCCCTAATTCTTCACACTCAGGGGGAGCCGGACAGAAGCCAAATGCAGGGATCAGCAGCTGAACCTTAAGTGCGGTCTTGACGATGATAAAGGCGCCAACGGTGGCTGTGACCAGGGGTTTTACGCTAGCTTCTGCACTGGAGTTTTCTTCAACTTCTATTGCGCAAGTCAGCGATTCAAAAATAGATTCCACCAGAACCTGCATATGGATTGGATCGGGAGCATAGAGAATGACTTCCTTCAAGAAGCAAATTTCTTCGCAGTTGACGGTATAGTTAGAGGTATCTTCGGAGTCCCGGATTATGATTTCCAGCACTGCGCAGACACGGACTCTCACAATGCCCAGGGGACCCTCATCAATGGGCTCGATGGACCAATCATAGAATGTTTCACTGCAAGGCTTAATGCTGCACTCAACAGTAAAGTTCTCGACATCGCCCTTAGGGAACTTGAGATCGTCAAAGAAGAATTCCTCGCATTCCTTCTGGGAACAGGCATCATAGATTTTTTTCACCCAGATACAGACGATTTCTGTAGGTTCTTGACAATTGCCAGTGAGTCTGCCGGGCCAGATTTTTGTTTTATCCATAATATTACCCTCCTTTCACAATAAGTTATGAGAGGGCAGGTTCAATGGTGATAGGCATTTGCCGCTGCCGCGAAAAAATGGGCAATCTGAATATTGCCTGCGCATTTGTGGAAATATCTGCCCCTGAACCTTAATTGGCTAAATCAGGCCGTCTGAAGCCATCTATTCAGCGTATGGACTGGACAAGGCCTCTCTGCCCCGAAAAACAAGCTTGTCCATCAATTTAATATTATGTAAAGTAAAGAGTATAAAATCGCGGAGGTGTACTTGATGCAAGCAAGACTGGTCAAATTAATATGCGCAGCAGGATTGGCCGTTTCCCTGATTCTGGCAGCAGCCCCCGGCGCAGAAGCAATCTCGTATTACGCTTATCTGCAGCAATACGTCAGCGGACAGCTGCCAGCTGAACAACAGCCGCCAGCTGAGCCTGAGCCTGAACAACCTGTTCCCCCCGTCACTGAGCCTGACAATAATTTTTGGAGTTCACGGGCAGCCAGCAGAAAACTGCTGCTGGCGAACGCCGGCCTGCAGCCTTCCCTGCCCCAGCCTACCCCTGAACCAACACCGGTTCCACAGCCGAAGCCAACACCGGTTCCGCAGCCGGACCTCCTCACTGCCCGGGAACAGCAAATGCTGAACCTTATCAATAAAGACCGGATCGCTTACGGACTTCAGCCCCTGGAAGTTGATATGCGCCTCACTCGCTTGGCCCGGCTAAAAAGCCAGGATATCGTCGAGAACAATTACTTTGCGCATGTATCGCCTACCTACGGCACCGCCTTTGATATGTTCCGGGCAAACGGCATCAGTTTCCTGCGGGGGGGAGAAAACCTTTCCAAGGCAGGCAGCGTTCAGGTTTCTCATTTGCGCCTGATGAACAGCACCAATCACCGGGCCAATCTTCTCACTCCTCAATACACCCATGTAGGCATTGGCATTGTAGATAACAACCCTTCCGGCATTGTCGTCACAGAAATGTTCATCCAAAAGCCATAAACTCTAATTAGGCCGCTAAATCAGCGGCCTTTTTCACTATATCAGGGCAAAAGCATAGTATATACAAAAGATGTTTCCGGAGGTGAAATACATGGAAATCAATATATATCGGGGCACCTCTTTGCTAGCCGCAAGGGGCCTGTATCAGGATGGCAGGGTGTATATACCCAGTGAAGCCCTTGCCTCTTATTGCGGTCTGTGGGAAAGAGAAACTGTTTTTTTGAACAGCCCTCTCGCAGGTAATCGCCTTTGCATCGCCGTGCTCAGTTCCAATGCCGGGGCCGACAGGTTCCCGCCAAGATTGGAGCGCTTTCTCGGCTTGTGTTCGGCGGCTGGCGCCCACTTGACTTACTACGATGGCAGCGGCTTTCCCACAGGGGATGTGGTGCTGGCTATTGAGCCCGGAGGCAGCCAGACCCAGGTGAAATACCTGGGCACAGCCTTTGGCAGCCGCCCTCTGGCCAGAAAGATCGCCGCCAATTTCAAGCAGGGGCTCAAACTAGCTTATCTCCCTGACCCGGTTTCTTTTGACAAACCCCATTACAACCTCAAGCTAAAATTATGGACTCAATTGTTTACGCCGGCGGTGGCGGTGCAATGGCCGGAGGACCTTGACCTGGGGCCATGGCTCTTTATCAGCCTGATGGAGTATGCAGGCGGCGGCATCATGGATGGGGCTGGGTTTTCGCTGGCGCCGGAGTTAGCTGCTCCCGCCCCTCCTAAGACCTTAGCCGACACTGCCGGCCCGGAACTTCAGGAGCAGTGGGCAGCCCCGGATTTGACCCGGAGTCTGGCTCCTCCCCTTAGTCTTCCCCGCGACACAAAAGACGAGCCAGATACAATTCTCCGGAAACCCCGGCTTTCCGCTTCAATGTCCCGAACCCAATATCCAGACCTGTTTGCCAATCAGAACAGAATAAAAATAAAAAAAGAACCCTTTTGCTGAGCTAAATCCTGATGGACCCGGCGGGTCCCAAAAAAAATACTGTTGGCTTATGAGCCAACAGCTGCCCAACTATGGGCAATATATGTCAAGGGCTGTGTTGTTTACACCAGTTCAAAAACCACGTTTTCACTGTCATCCTGATAGACGACGCCTTTTTCCGCCCTGTAAATCTTTTCGATCAATTCCTCGACATCCAAATGCCTGTTGTTGATTGTAAAATGTAGGCTGTTGGGAAACAAGCTGTATGCGAATCTGATTACTCCCAGGGGAATATTAAAGGATGTTTTATTGCCTTTGCTGGAAAGGGAAGTGATGCGCAGATGCCTGGCCTCTCCCTTATCAGCATGGAGCTCCACAAAGTTTTCGACAATTTGCGGAGGGCTGCCAGCGCTGCCCCCAATTGCGTCCAGCAATTCCAGACCCTGTTCAGGATTGACTTTGCCGTCCCGGACCAACTCAAGAATTTTTAACTTTTCATCCATGGTTCAGCCCTCCAGCCAAATTTCCACTCGGTCGCCTTCATTGTCCACCTCAAGAATTTGGCCAAGTTCTCCTGCTTCAATGGCCTGGTCAATTTCATCTCGATCAATTTGAGCATTGGCAAAGCGGCTACCAAATTTCAGCAGTTTCTCTGCCCATTCCACAGGCACCCGCAGGTTGATGCGGTCAGCGCTGTTATTCCCTTCGAAGACGCGAATACGCAACCAGCGGGGCTTGCCCTGGGGTTGCTGAACCCTGGGGGCATCTTTTTCAAGGGCCTCGAGGAGCTCAGCCCCCTGGGCAGGGGTGATTTTGCCCTGGGCAATCATTTCGAGAATCTGCATTCTCTCATCATTCATTGTGATGATCCCCTTTCAGGGCTTCCAGCAAATCATCGGCCTCATCGATGGAAATTGTGCCCTGCTCCAACATTCTCAAGATCTTTAAGGACTCTTCATCCTGCATCTGCCAGTGAGTATCTATAGCGGCGGCAGGGGGAACCAAGCAGGCGCTGACCAGGCCGGAGGAACTGGCCACAGTGATATTGCCCTCTCCCTGATTGAGACTGCCCTTGATGCGGTTATCCCCCCGCTGCAGAGCATCCAAGCCCAAGCCATCGACATCCAGGTGCCTGCCCCGGAAATCAAAGCAGGCGGATATGTTCTCAGGCACATGAAGGTCAATCTCCCCGGATCGGGTTGCCAGCTCCCAGCGGCCGGGAACGGGCCCGGGCAGAAACGCATCGATATCGCCGCTGCCGCAGTCTACATAGACATTGCGACCGAAGACATCCCGGAGCTCCACATTGCCATTGCCGGTGTCAATATGCACAGGCCCGCGGAAATGGATAACTTGGACTTGGCCGCTGCCGGTGTCGGCAGAAACAGACCCGGAACTGTCCTGAATTTTCACCGAACCGGAGCCGGTATCACAGACAAAGTTTCCCTGACTGGACAGGATTTCCACATTGCCGCTGGAACTGTCAATCCCGATTTTGCCCTCGCACTGGCCCAAGCGGACGTTGCCGCCGGTGCAGTCTATTTCAAGATCTCCCTGCCAATTCTCAATGGAAACGGCACCGCCGGTAAAATCAATCCGCCCCCGGCCACGGATGCCGGCCATGTCAATTTCTATATTAGTGCCGTCGATGTTGACGTCGCTGTTCCTGGGCAGGTAAACCTTGCAGCTGCAGCGACGAGAGCTGTCCAGGATAATTTTGCTTCCCCTCTGCTTAACTTCGGCACCGGTACAATCCTCCACCCGAACGGTGTCGCCGTCCCAGCCCCGGATAAAAATGGAGCCTTCAGTAACATCTGCCGCCAGCCGCGGCCGGCCCTGACAGACAAAAATATGTTCAGCAGTCAATTTTCTCGCCTCCTAATCCCGGCTAATCTTATACCAGCGATCCTGGCCCAGCAAGGCTGATACAATCAAGCTGACGCCCAGCAGGCCCACGAAAATCCAGAAAGCCAGCCAGAAGGAGATGTGGTAGTACTTGGCGGCAGCGATTACACCGCCTAAGGCCACTAAAAACAGGCCGCCGAACAGTTTATCATGGTCGATGCGCCGCCCTCTGATGCCGTATTTCTTGATGAGGCCGGTGCGGATTAAGGCCATTTGCCGAAAATGATGTAGCAAGATAGCAAGAACAATAATGCCGGCTGCTGTATAGCCAACAGCAGGGATAGTCAGCATATCCAAAATTTTTTCCATTAATATATCCTCCTCATTCCAGTTCTTGAATGCCGATACTGCCATTTACCGAGCGCAAGTACAGGCTGATTTTATGCTGGGCGTAATCCCAGTTATCCGTTGTGCCATCGATCTTGCGGCCGGCGCCCAGCCGCTGCACGCTGAATTTGTCCGTCAAGACAGAATGTTCTAAGCGCACATTTCCCGAGGTGGCCCGGGCGTCCACAGCGAAACCAATATCTTCCCGGGCGGGCAATTGCACTTTGATGCGCCCGTTTACTGTTTTCAGACTGATCCTACTGTCTTCCGCCATATTGAACAGGCTGATGCTGCCGTTGGTGGTCCTGGCTTCCACATGCTCAAGACCGCCTTCCAGGCTGATGCTGCCGTTGACGGTGCTGGCAGAGACATCAGCGCCGGTAACCTTGCTAGCCCGTACAGCCCCGTTGACGGTGCTGAGATTAATCCCATTGACATCAATGGCGCTAATGTCAATGGCCCCGTTTTTACTGACAACTCGGCCGGCATACACATGGCCGGCAGGCAGCCGCAGGCGCAGGGAAATGTTGACCCGGTTCCCCAGATTCCGGCATTCACTATCCCCAGCCTTTAAGCGCTGGCCATCATAATCAGCAAACTTGTAGCCGGAAACTATTTCTTCTGCCTGCTCCCGAGTGCCTGCATTTACCCGCTTGATGACCTCCAGATGAAAGCTTCCGTCTTCAGAGGGTTCTACCCGCAGAGTGCCATTGCGCACATCCAGATCCAGCTCCACCTGGCGGCTGCTGAAACTGCCGGTATGACTTTCTTCCAAAACAATCCTGCTGACATCACCAATGCCGAAACTGAAATTGGCTAAACCCGAGCGCAATGTTTCAACGATATTTTCCATGATGGACATCGGCGGCTGCCGCTTCTCCAGGGGCGTTTCGGCTTTGGGGGGTTGGCCGCCTAGGTTTTCCAGAAGTTTTTGCGCTTCCTCGACGGTTATCTTGCCCTCACTGAGCATATCGAGAATTATCTTTTGTTCTTCAGACAACGCATTCTCCCCCTTTCCTGCTTACAGTTCCCTAAGCAAATCGATTGCCTCTTCAGAACTGATTTTTCCCTCATTGAGCTCTTCCAGGATGAGCTTGCGCTTCTCCCTGGCCTCGGGATCGTCCTTGGGAATAGGCTGTGCTTGGTAACCCAGGGACTCAATTAAAGTTTCCAGCCGATTGCGCACGGTAGGATATGAGATGCCCAGTTCCTTCTCCACCTCTTTAATATTTCCCCGGCACTTGATAAACACCTCGGCAAAAGCCTTTTGCTCGGAGGGCAGCTGACAGAACTTGCACACGGCAAAGCGGCCATCGATTCCTGTGTTGCAATGGGGACAATGGAGCCGTGTTACATCCAGGCCTGAGTTGCATATGGGACAGCGGCCCAACATTTGATTGCGCATCTTTTGACTCCTTTCCAGACTAAATGATTATATAAATTAATCTGCTATCTCAATAACTTGCCTTTATTATACCTGCCCGGGGTTGGGAATGCAACCCATAAGTTAATCTTTTTCATTTCAATCTTAAATAACTTAAGGACGGCTATTGCCGTCCTATTTTTTCTTCCTAAACCACTTATACACTTCTTCTGCTGCCGGCCAGGTCATTCCCGGGACGGCAGCAATTTCAGCCACATCTTTGTCCCGAAGATTCTGGATGCTGCCAAAGGCCCTGAGCAGTGCAGTCCGGCGGGCGGGCCCCACCCCAGGGATGCGCTCCAGTTCCGAGGTTAAGGTCTCCTTGGCCCGCAGGCGCCGGTGATAGCTGATAGCGAAGCGATGGGCTTCATCCCGGATTTGCTGGAGCAGTTTCAGGGCAGGGTCATCCCGGTCCAGGAGCAGGGGATTGCTCTTGCCGGGCACAAACACTTCCTCTTCCCGTTTGGCCAGGCTGACAATGTTAATATCCCCATAGCCCAGAGCTTCTAGCTGCTCCAGGGCGGCAGACAGCTGGCCCTTGCCCCCGTCCACCACTACCAGGCCCGGCAGGCGGTTAAAGCCCTCTCTGCCCTCTCTAGCCGCCTCAAAGCGGCGGCGGATGACCTGGGCCATGGAGGCAAAGTCATCGGGCCCAACAATGTCCCGGATTTTAAAACGACGGTAATCGCCCCTAGCAGGCCGGCCATGTTCAAAGACCACCATTGAAGCCACCGTCTGGCTGCCCTGAAAATGGGAAATGTCATAGCACTCCATGCGAAAAGGCAGGCGATCTAAACCAAGAGCCCCGGCAAGCTGTTCCAGCACAGCCTTGCCCTGCTCCCGGCTTTCCCGCTGTTCACGGAGGTCTGCCTCCATATGGGAGGCCAAATTGGCCCGGGCCATGTCCAGCAGCAGCCGCTTTTCCCCCCGCTGGGGCGCCCGCAAGGAAACCGGCCCCTGGCGCAGGGAACTCAGCCATTCCTCAAGAGCCTCGGTGTCCTCGGGCAGCAGTGATACTAAGATCTCCCGAGGGAGTAAAGAAGCCTCAGCATAGTAATCCCGGATAAAGGCGCTGATGGCCTCGCCGGCGTCAGCCAGTTCCAATTGTTCAAAACCATGGTATTCATTGCCGAGAACCTTCCCCCCTCGGACCTTGAGGAGCTGAGCCGCCGCCAGCTCGGCTCCCGCGTCTACAGCCAGCACGTCCAGATTCCAGCGCTGGTTGGTGACAATACGCTGAGGGGCGGTAAGCTTAGCCAGGGCTGCCAGCTGATTCCGCAGTTCCGCAGCCTTCTCAAAGTTTAAATTGTCGGCGGCCTCACTCATCTGAGCATGCAAATTAGCCTCCAGCTCCTGATGCCTGCCTTCCAGAAATAAGATGACCTGGTCAACCATGGACCGATAATCCTCGGCGCTGACTTTGCCCTGGCAAGGGGCGAGGCAGCGGCGGATATGAAAGTTGAGACAGGGCCGGCTCTTGCCCCGAAAATCGCTGCAGGTGCGCAATGGAAAGAGTTTTTTGGCCAGCTTGAGGGTGTCGTTAACTACCCCGGAGTTAGGATAGGGGCCAAAGTACCTGGCCTTATCCCGGCTCAGCTTGCGCACCACTTCCAGGCGGGGATAGTCAGAGGCTAAATTTAATTTAATATAGGGATAATCCTTGTCATCCTTGAGGAGAACATTATAGCGGGGCCGATGCTTCTTGATGAGCTGGCCCTCCAGCAGCAGGGCCTCCACCTCGGTGGCAGTGAGGATATACTCCAAATCCACGGCCAGCCGCTGGATGGCATCCACCTTGGGCGACTGGGCGGCGGCCTCCCCGAAATAGGAGCGCACCCGGCTGCGCAGATTCTTGGCCTTGCCCACATAGATAATTTCCCCGGCAGTGTCTTTAAAGATGTACACACCGCTGCTAGTAGGCAGCTGCTTAACCTTTTCCGCTAATTCCATGCCCTCACCCCTTTCCAAGGCCTCCCTTAAATTATAGCATGGATTCCCCAGAAGGGGGCATCAGCTGATATCCCCCAAGCAGCCATCATTTTTTATTACCACCCAGGGTGCCAGGAGAAACCCGGTGGCCCCGTAGGCGCATTCCATACTTTTATCGATTACTTGGCTGAGTATCCTGATAATGTTGCTTGTATAGATATTTTGATCTTCTGCGACCTTGACCCCATCGGCATAAAAGGAGACCCCTGCAATCCCTGTAAAATCAAGAGTCCGGGGATTCAATCCCTGCTCGATTCCCTGAATATTGTCTATAACAACTATCCCAGACCTGAAATTCTCCCTTACCCCCAAAAGAAATATACTGGGGCTTGGTCTTTATACCGTTTCTAACCTCAAAAGAATAACTGGCGTAATCTTGTACCAGACTGTATGCTCGCATTATAGCCTCCTTAAACCAACCACAAAGTGGCCAAGGTAATAGCAAGATTTTGCAGGAACAACAGCATCCTGGAAGGGTAGCCTACTTCAAGGGTATAGATACAAAAACCCATAAAAGTGCCCAGAGTGACGAGAAAATGAAGCCCAATTTTCCAAAAAGGGGTCAGCAAATTGACGCCAATAAAGATGCTGGCAACAGCAAACACGATTGCGGGAACCGGCAAAGTTAAAAGAATGAGACGCTTATTAGGGTAGGGCAAGTTCATCCCCTTTGCCCTACTGACGATTAGACCGGTAAAATCTTTGACAAAAAACTGATTCACAGCAGCAATTGCCATATTTAGACTCAAGGCTAGCAAGTATGGATTGCAGAAAACGCCGCCGTAAATTGCCCTTAATACTAATAATGCCGCATAGGGCAGAAGAACGACAATCCAGACCCCTTTCGGTTCTCTAAACAAACGGATGATGGTCTTCTGACTAAAAACATTGCCTTCATTTATGGGGAACATTGGAAGGTACACAGACCTTTTTACTCCGGAGCGGGCAAGATTTTGGATTTGGGCCATTCTGGCGTAATCCGCCTTGGAAACTGCAGCATTTGCTTCATCAATAAAGCTTAAGGAGCTCATATACTTAGAGTAATTAAGGGTAAATCTGCGGTTTAATCCAATAACTGCAGCCAAAGTTACCAGCAATCCCGGCAGTACGTACCATGCATGTAAACAATAGAACAAAATTGCGTTGGCTAGAAAGGCAGTTGTTATCAATCTGCTCGCACTCTTGCTTGCATTGTACTTCCCCCAGCTCAGCAGAGAAACAGAATAAAAGAAAAGCCAAAAAACAATTACGAATACAGCATACTCTGTTCCAAAGGAGAGATTATTAATGATGAAGGCCAGGAAACCCGCCGCAAGCAATAAAGTAATGGCTTTTTTTACATAGAGGATATTGAAAAAACCCTTAAGGCATTTGTGATGATAGAAGTTAAACAGAGTGGCGTGGTTTATTAAATATCCAGGCTTTTTGGGCAGCAAAAATATTTTGCAGGAAACCACAATAACCGCAGCTTTCAATATGTGAGTATACTTTGCAAAAGGCAATTTCAGCAACAACTGCAACATAGGACCTGAAGAAATGTAGGCGATGGCAATGCCTGCTGCCACCATGTACATGAAAAATATCTTCCAGTAATTCTTAAGCAGGTGTTTTGTTAACCTGACCTTATTTACAAAGGGCAATGCATATACTTTATTCATCTGCTTCAGACCCTTGTATTGGCTCGCCGACAACATGTAAATACAACTCTTCAATGCCTGCCTGGGGGCTGATGCCAAATTGTCTTTTTATCGCATCCAGTGTGCCCAGACATTTCACCCGCCCTTTGTGAAGGAGAACAAATTCAGCGCAGACTTTTTCTACCACCTGCAATAAGTGGGTAGATATTAAAACTATGCGCCCAGAGGCAGCGTATTTTTTTAAGATGTCCTTTACGACGCTAATCTGTTTCGGATCCAAGCCTGTAAAGGGTTCGTCGGCAACCAGTATGTCAAAGTCCCGCAATAAAGCACAGCCTATGGAAAGCTTTTGCTTTGTCCCTCTGGACAGGGCTGCCGGCGTCTTGCGCATATGCTCCTGCAACTCCAGTTGCTCAACTAAGTCTGCGATGTCAGATTTCGGCTTTTTATACATTGCCGCTATAAGCTGAAAATGTTCTTCAATGCACAATTCCTCATAGTAAATTGGTTCGTCAGGGATATAGGCAATTGGGTAGGCATGAAGGGGATAGGAAGCAACGGGGTTCCCCTTAAACAGAATTTCCCCTGCATCGGGCTTTATTTGCCTGACCATTAAGCGAATGCTGGTGGTTTTCCCAGCGCCGTTTGCGCCGATGAGACCGACAACGCCGGTATTGGTCAGCTTAAAGGAAACGTCCTGCAAAGCTTGGACATTGCCGTAACGCTTAGTAACGCTATTAAATTCAAGCTGCATGTTCACTGCCCCTCCTCACTGGTAATCTGGCCGCAAAAAATTCATGAGATCATCTGCATGCCTGGGTAGCGGCTGCGTCAAGCTTGTACGCAATATTATACCACGAGCTTGCTGGCACAAATTGTCGAAAAATGTCACATGTATTTCGTAATCCCACAGACATAGAAACGGCTAAGCTTTTGATATTACTTGATTTCCCTCCTGCAACTCCTTTGAGCCGAGCAAAATCCCCTCCTGGACAACACGCCAGAAGGGGGTGCGTATTTTCTTCAGTCATTCTCCATCATGTCCACAAGAGGTCTGTCCTTTATGCTATAGCCTTTCTTGTCGAATTTGCGGCAAAAAGGTACGTCCCCGTTCCGCGCTTAAGCTGTAGCCATTTCTCCGTCCTGCATCCTCAGCACTACATCAGCCTGCTCGGCTATAGCCAGGTCATGGGTGACGATGATGACGCAGCAGTTCTTTTCATGGGCCAAACTTTTCAGGATGTTGACGATATTCGCCCCGTTTTCAGTATCCAGGTTGCCGGTGGGCTCATCGGCAAGAATGACCTTGGGTTGGGCGGCCAGGGCCCGGGCAATAGCGATTCGCTGCTGCTCGCCGCCGCTGAGCATTGCAGGATAACGTTTGAATACTTCTTCTGTCAGCCCCACGCTTTCAATCATTTCCGCGGCCTTTGCCTTGGCTTCCTTAGCTTTTACCCCCTTTAATTCCAGGGGATACATGACGTTCTCCAGGGCGGTGAGCAGGGGAAACAGGTTGTAGGCCTGGTAGATGACTGCTACATCCTCCCGGCGGTACTTGTCCCTGTCCATTTTGCCTGTGGGAGTGCCGTTATACACCACCTGTCCGTCTGAAGGCAGGTCCAGTCCTGCCAGCAGCGAAAGGACGGTGGTCTTGCCGCTGCCGCTTTTGCCGACAATGGCGTAGACCTTGCCCTGTTGGAAAGAATAAGAGGCGTTCTTAACTGCTTGTACTGTCTGGTACCTGCTCTTATAGGTGTACGAAACATCTTTCAGACTCAGAATACTCATTTTCTCTACTCCTTTGCGGTTAATATTTGCATTACATTTACCCGGTTCATGGTCAGAATAGCGATACTGGCTCCCACCAGCTTCTGTACTCAACTACTCCAATAGTCTTAAAAGCCTTATTAGCAGCATCGATGCTTTGATTGACGCTCAACCACATATTTACGCCCCCTTGGCCGCAACGGAAACAATATTGTTAGCGACTCTGCTATTTAGCTGACTCTTTGCCGCCAAGGTCCTAAGGGCTGAACCCATACAAGTGTCCGGCGCTATTGCCTGGAAATCTGCTTCGGTATCTTCGCAAAATACAATGCTGGAGATTATTCAATCTTTTCTTCTTTTAACTTCTACATAAGTTCATTTTTTCCTTTTTCAACTGGCAATCTTTAGTAGATAAAAAAACACCCTCCTGAAGCATGTAATCAGGAGGGTGTTCTGCTACTTCCTTTTTAGGACCGGAGCCAGGAACTGGCCGGTGTAGGACTTGGGATTCCTGGCCACTTCTTCGGGGGTGCCGATGGCCACCACTGAGCCGCCGGCATCGCCCCCTTCGGGACCCAGATCGATGATATAATCCGCCGTCTTAATGACATCCAGATTATGCTCAATGACTATCACCGTGGAGCCTTCTTCCACCAGGCGGTCCAGCACCCGCAATAAGCGGTAGACGTCGTCGATATGCAGGCCGGTGGTGGGTTCGTCCAGGATATAGATTGTGCCGCCGTTGGCCCTGCGGCTGAGTTCGGTGGCCAGCTTCACTCGCTGGGCCTCGCCGCCGGAGAGGGTGGTGGCGGGCTGGCCCAGGCGAATGTAGCCCAGACCCACGTCAAAGATGGTCTGAAGCTTGCGCTGAATCCGAGGGATATTGGCGAAGAAATCCAAGGCTTCTTCTACCTGCATGTCGAGGACATCGGCAATGGACTTGCCCTTGAACTTGACCTGCAGGGTCTCCCGGTTGTAGCGGGCGCCGTGGCAGACTTCGCAGGGCACGTACACATCCGGGAGAAAATGCATTTCAATCTTGATGATGCCATCCCCCCGGCAGGCTTCGCAGCGCCCTCCCTTGACATTAAAGCTGAAGCGGCCGGGTTTGTAACCACGGGCCTTGGCTTCATTGGTCTCGGAGTAGAGGGTGCGGATAAAGTCAAAGAGGCCGGTGTAGGTGGCGGGGTTGGAGCGGGGCGTCCTGCCGATAGGAGACTGGTCGATTTCAATGACCTTGTTGACATACTCCAGGCCTTCTAAGCTATCATGGGCGCCTGGCTTGGCCCGAGTCCTGGAGATCTTCTGGGCCAGAGCCTTGTATAGCACCTCATTGACCAAAGTGCTCTTGCCGGAGCCGGATACGCCGGTGACGCAGATGAATTTGTTTAGGGGGAAAGAGACATCCAGGGATTTCAGGTTATTTTCCCTGGCCCCCTTGATGGTGACAAACTGGCCGTTGCCGGGACGGCGCTTTTCCGGCATGGGGATAAAGCGCTCTCCGCTGATGTACTGGCCGGTAATGGATTGGGGGACCTTAGCGATATCTTCCAGTGTGCCCTGGGCGACAATTTCGCCGCCGGCGGCGCCGGCGCCGGGTCCGATATCCACAATCCAGTCGGCGGTGCGCATGGTGTCCTCATCATGCTCGACGATGATGAGGGTGTTGCCCAAATCCCGCAGGCGCTTGAGGGTCCCAAGGAGGCGGGCGTTGTCCCGCTGGTGCAGGCCGATGCTGGGCTCATCGAGGATGTACACCACCCCGGTGAGACCCGAGCCGATCTGGGTGGCCAGGCGGATGCGCTGGGCCTCGCCGCCTGACAGGGTCCCGGAGGCCCGGTCCAGTGTGAGGTAATTCAGACCCACATCCACAAGAAAGCCCAGGCGCTCATTGATTTCCTTGAGGACCAGGCGGGCAATCATCTGCTCCCTTTCCGTCAGCGCCAAGGAAGCGAAAAAGTCGCGGGCCCTCCCTACCGTCAGGGCGGTGGCCTCGGCAATATTCTTGCCTCCCACAAGCACAGACAAACTCTCGGGGCGCAGACGCCTGCCGCCGCAGGTGGGGCAGGGCCGTTCACTCATAAACTGCTCCATAAATTCCCGGACACCATCGGAAGAAGTTTCCCGGTATCTGATTTTCAGCCAATTCACCGCCCCCCGGTAGCGGGCTTGATAAGTCCTGGGAGCCACTTTGCGGTTGGGAGCATAGGTAACGGTATAAGTGCCGTCGGTTCCGTTGAGGAGAATATCCCGCTCTTGCTCGCTCAGATGGCCTACAGGCTTGTTGAGGTCGATGCCCTTGGCGGCAGCTACCTCCCTGAGGAGATTCATATAATATGAATCTGCGGCATTGCTCCAGAGGGCAATGCCCCCCTGGCTGATGCTCTTTTCCGGGTCGGGCATGATCAAATCCGGGTCGGGCTGACGGTGATAGCCGAGGCCGGTGCATTCGGGACAGGCCCCGTAGGGATTATTGAAAGAAAACACCCGGGGGGAAATCTCCTCAAAGCTGAAACCGCATTCATGGCAGGCAAAGTTCTGGCTGAAGACAATATCCTTGTCTTCAGCGGCAAGATTAATAAACACCATGCCCCCTGACAATTTAAGGGCAGTTTCCAGGGAGTCGGCAAGACGCTGGGCAATTGTCTCCCTCACCACCAGGCGGTCGATGACCACCTCAATGGTATGCTTTTTATTCTTCTCCAGCTCAATTTCTTCTTCCAGCAGACGCACTTCCCCGTCCACCCGCACCCGCACATAGCCATCCTTGGCCAGGGTTTCCAGGACTTTGGCATGTTCTCCCTTGCGGCCTCGGACCATGGGGGCAAGAATGAGGATTTTGCTGCCCTGGGGCAGCTGGAGGATTGCATCTACCATCTGCTCCACCGTCTGCTGACTGATGGGAATGCCGCAAGCAGGACAATAGGGGCGGCCGATGCGGGCGTAAAGCAAGCGCAGATAGTCATAGATTTCTGTGACCGTTCCCACCGTCGAGCGGGGATTGCGGCTGGTAGTCTTCTGATCGATGGAAATCGCCGGGGACAGGCCTTCAATGGAATCCACATCGGGTTTATCCATCTGACCCAAGAACTGGCGGGCGTAGGCCGACAGGGATTCCACATATCTGCGCTGGCCCTCGGCATAGATGGTGTCAAAGGCCAGGGAAGATTTCCCCGAGCCGCTTAAGCCCGTCATCACCACCAGCTTATCCCGGGGGATGTCCAGGCTGACATTTTTTAAATTGTGAACCCGGGCGCCCCGGACTGATATATATCTTGCCATACTGTCTCATTCCTTGCTCTTTAATTGAATTATTATATCCCGCAAATATGCGGCCTGTTCAAATTCAAGGGCCTTGGCTGCCGCTTGCATTTCTTTCTCCAGGCGCTTGAGCAGACGGGTCTGTTCATCCTTGCTCAGGCCCTTCTTGTCCGCGGTGTACTTGGCCCCTTCTTCCGCCGCCTTGGTGGCCTCAATTATCGAGCGGATTCCCTTTTTGATGGTCTGGGGCACGATGCCGTGGATCTCATTATATTCCATCTGGAGCTGGCGGCGGCGCAGGGTGACTTCCACCGCCCGCTGCATGGAGTCTGTTACCTGGTCGGCATACATGACCACCCGGCCGTTGACATTGCGGGCGGCCCGGCCCATGGTTTGAATGAGGGCCCGATCGGAACGGAGAAAGCCTTCTTTATCTGCGTCCAGGATGGCCACCAGAGATACCTCGGGCAGGTCCAGGCCTTCCCGCAACAGGTTGATGCCCACCAGAACATCAAATTCCCCCTGGCGCAAATCCCGGATTATTGCCATACGCTCCAAAGTGTCGATGTCTGAATGGAGGTAACGCACCTTGATGCCGGCCTCCCGCAGATAGTCGGTAAGGTCCTCGGCCATGCGCTTGGTCAGGGTGGTGACCAGCACCCGTTCTCCAATCTTCACCCGCTGGCGGATTTCCTCCATAAGGTCGTCTACTTGACCGGTTACCGGTTTGATAACTATCTTGGGGTCCACCAAGCCGGTGGGACGTATGATCTGCTCGGCCACCCGAGTGCTGTGCTCCTCTTCATAGGGACCGGGGGTGGCGCTGACATATATGGCCTGGGGCACCAGGCTTTCAAATTCCGCAAAGACCAGGGGCCGGTTGTCCAAGGCCGAGGGCAAGCGGAAGCCGTGCTCCACCAGCACCGTCTTGCGGGAACGGTCGCCATTATACATTCCCCGGACCTGGGGCAGAGTGACATGGGATTCATCCACCACCAGGAGAAAGTCTTTAGGAAAGTAGTCAATGAGGGTGGCGGGCCTGCTGCCGGCAGGGCGGCCGGCCAGGTGGCGGGAATAGTTTTCAATGCCCTGGCAGAAGCCCATTTCCTGCATCATTTCCAGATCATAGCGGGTCCGCTGCTCCAGGCGCTGAGCCTCCAGGAGTTTGTTCTCCCGCTTAAACCGGGCCAGCTGTTCCTCCAGTTCGGCCTCAATGCCCTGGACAGCTTTCTCCATCAGTTCTTTGGAAGTGACAAAGTGAGAAGCGGGAAAAATCGCCGCATGACTGCGGTCTCCCAGGATCTCGCCGGTGAGGCAATCGATTTCGGTAATCCGCTCCACCTCATCCCCGAAGAACTCCACCCGGATGGCCCGGTCGCTGGTGCCGGCAGGAAACACCTCCAGCACATCTCCACGCACCCGAAAGGTGCTGCGGTGAAAGTCCACATCGTTGCGGGCATACTGCATCTCTACCAGGCGGCGCAACACCTTGTCCCTGGGATGCTCGCTGCCCACCCGCAGGGAAAGCACATGCTTGCGGTACTCTTCCGGAGAGCCCAGGCCGTAGATACAGGAGACGCTGGCCACAATGATGACATCCCTGCGCTCAAAGAGAGCACTGGTGGCTGAGTGGCGCAGCTTGTCGATTTCCTCATTGATGGCAGCGTCCTTTTCAATATAGGTGTCGGTATGGGGAATGTAGGCTTCAGGCTGGTAATAATCATAGTAACTGACGAAATATTCCACCGCATTCTCCGGGAAGAATTCTTTGAATTCGCTGCAGAGCTGGGCCGCCAGGGTCTTGTTATGGGCAATGACCAAGGTGGGCCGCTGCACCTGGGCGATGACATTGGCAATGGTAAAGGTCTTGCCGGAGCCGGTAACGCCAAGCAGGGTCTGATGGCGCAGATTTTCATTTAACCCCTGCACCAGCTCCTCAATTGCCTGGGGCTGATCCCCCCGGGGCTGATAGTCGGAAACCAGTTTAAATTTGCTTTCCATACCTTCACCTCTTTCTGCTGCGAACAGGTGTTTCTATTTTACCACAAAGAAATTAACGTGTATACTCCCCAGAAGCTGTGATATTCCGGCCAGTCCGGGGGCAATGTACATATTTCAATCGGTATCCAAGGATTGACAATGTGGTCTCAATTTGGTACTATATTTGTACCGAGGTGATAGTGATGAACAGCAAAGAAGATATCCGGCCCATTTCCTACATTAAGGCAAATGCTGCGGAAATTTTGGCACAGGTTAACGAAACCCGCAGACCTGTCTATGTCACCCAAAATGGGGAGACCAAAGCTGTGCTGCTGGACACTGAGTCCTACGAGAAGATGAAAAAGGCTATCGGTCTGTTAAAACTGCTGGCTCAAGGGGAACAGGATATTAGCCAAAAGCAAGTTATGTCCCAGGAAGACTTCTTTGCCGCCATGGACCGCAGCTTTGATGTTAATCATGACTGAAAAGCATTTCCAGGTATTATGGACTGAAACAGCACAGCAGGACCTGAAGCAAATTCTTCAATACTTTGCAGCTAAAAAAGCTCAGGCAAAAAAGGCATATTCCGTGATCAAAGAGAAGGCTAAAAGCCTTTGGGCCATGCCCTTCCGGGGAAGAATTGTTCCCGAGTTATACAGTCTGGGCATTACCACCTACCGGGAGTTAATTTGCCCGCCCTGGAGAATAATTTATAAGATTGATGCAGACAGGATTTGGGTGTTGGCAGTAATTGACGGGAGAAGGAATATGGAAGATATTCTGCTTGAGAGGTTTTTGGCTGAATAGGATTATAGCATAAAACAGTCTGATGCTCATGCACCAGACTGTTTCTTTTTCAACTTATCCCACAGCCGCTGCAAAAAGCCCTGCCCAGCCATTTTCAAGTAAGGGCCTCCGTCACTGGCATCGGGAACAGGGATAAGGCCCAACTTGCCCTGACTTTGATGGATTCGGACCGTCTTTGTCACTCCCTCGGGGGAGACTGCTTCTATTTCCGCCAAGCCGGGAAAGACGTTAAGAGCCCCGGCCAGTTCCCGGCGACTGTTGATCTCAACACCGTTGACCCTGAGGAGGGTCCAGCCGCTGCCCAGTCCCTGGAGGGCAGCAGGAGACCCCGGCAGCGCTGCCAGGAGTTTCACTCCTCTTTGTGGCTGGCTCAACCGGGGAGGAGAGCTCCATTCCCGGCGGTTGCCTGCCTGGATGAGGTATTCGTGACCCAGAGGGGCGAAGATAACCGGCAGGATCTGGAGAAAAGGCAGGCGTCCGGAGAGCAGGCTCAGGAGCAGCAGCCCTATACTGTAGACAGCCAGACGGCCGGCAGAAATCCGGCTCTTTTCTCTGGGGGTGGTGGAAACGGCAATATCTGAGTAACCCAGGGCGGCGACAATGGGAAAAAGGACATAACTCAGCATTAGGCCTGGATTCGGCTGCAGCCGGGGCTGCAGCAGCGGCCACCAAGCGGGCATGGGCACGCCGCCGCCAATTGGCTCGGCAGCGCTGACCAGTTCCACCAGCAAAGCGGTAATCGGCAGGGGCCAGAAGCGCTGGAGCATAAAGCCCCCCACCACCTTGCCCCGGGGGTTCTGAAGGATGACGGGGCTGGCGTTGATATGGCCGCTGATGTAGATGAGAAAACTCTCAGTCAGGTGCAAAGCGCCCACCAGGGCCATGAGGGCAGGCAGGTCCACAGCCATGAGAGAAGCAAAAAAACCAATGCTGCCAAGGCCGGGGAAAAGCAGGTTCAGCCCCCGGAGCAGCAAGGAAACCACCCCTACTACGCCGCCGCCATAGGCGAAACACATAAAGCGGGGGTTGATGAGCATGAGCACCAGCACCACCGGCCAGACAAAGATCAGCCCCAGCTCTTCCGACAGGGGCAGCCCCAGGAAGACCATGAGAAAGCTGGCCAGAATGCCGCCGGCAAGGCCGAAACCCATGGATATCAGGAGTTGGCGCCAAGGTTGGGAAAAAGGAGCACCATAAAGATGCTCCTCCAGTTTGGCCTGACGGCGGAACTGACGAAAGACGATAGAAAGAACAATTGCCAGCATGAAGGGATAGTAAAGGAGACCAGGATATTGAACCCAGCCAAAAAACGCTTGACCCAGAACACGAAAAATCAGCTTGACAAGATCAGCCAAGGGCAGCATGTTAATTCCCCTTAACCAGCTGACCCAGGACCTCCATGGCTTTGCTCAGCTGGATGTCGCTGTCCCGGGTGTGCTTTTCCCAGCGCTGGTTGAAGACATCAGTGGTTTCCCTGTCCAGTTTTCCCGAGGGGCCCAGACCGTTAGCCCGCTGGAAAGCAGCGACAGCATCGGCGGTTGCCTGATCGTAGATACCCGTGGCCTGAGCCTTGAGATAGTCCATGGCCGCAAGCATGGCCTGCAATTGATAGATGTGGAGAGCTTCGCTGCCCAGTTCCTGGGTGCCAATAAAGCGCAAGGCAGGCATGCGGTTGACCATATCCATCTGCACTGGGTAATCGGGGGTGACGCCGTTACCCTGGATTTCCTTGCCCTTGGGCGTAAAGAACTTATTGGTGGTGAGCTTGACATAGGAGCCGTCCTTCAGCTCATAGGAGCTCTGGACCGTGCCTTTGCCATAGCTGGTAGCGCCGATTACAGGCACATCGTTATCTTGAAGGGCGCCGGCGATAATTTCTGACGCGCTGGCGCTGTTTTCATTGACAAGGACGACCATGGGAAAACCCCTGTCCCGCAGGCTGGAGCTGTATTCGCTGGTCCGCTTGCCAGTGCGGTCTTCAGTGTATACAATCAGGCCCTTGGGCACTACCTGACGGCCAATTTCAGCAGCCACATCCAAATAGCCCCCGGGATTGTCCCGCAGGTCGAGGACGAGCCCTTTCATGCCCTGCTTTTTTAAATCCCGGATGCCCTTGGCAAATTCGCTGCCGGAAGCATCAGCGAACTGAGAAAGGGAAAGATAGGCGATGCCGCCGGGGAGCATCTCTGTTTCCACAGTGCTGCGCTCAATGGTTGCCCGCTCCAGAGTTACCTGAAAGATGCTGGGCAATCCTTCCCGGATAATGCCCAGGGTGACTTCGGTGCCGGCTTCTCCCCTGATGTCCTTGACGGCCTCAGTCAGGGGCAAGCCTTCGATATTGACGCCATTGACTTCGATAATTTGGTCTCCGGGCAACAGCCCTGCTTCCTGAGCCGGCGAACCAGCGAAGGGAACAATGATGGTCACCCGGTTATTTTCCTGGGTTACCTCCACGCCGATGCCTTGATAATCGTCGCCAAGCTGGATTTGCATTTCCTGCAGATCTTCGATGGACAAGTATTCGCTGTAGGGGTCATCAAGGCTGTCCACCAGGCCGTAAAGGGCACCCTCGAGAATTTTATCCCGATCCGTCTCCCGCAGATAATACTGCTCAATGGCAAAGAGAGCCTCGTCCAATTTGCCCCATTCCCCTGAACGCCACTGGGACTGTTCGCTGGCCATGCCCCGGCTGTAGCCGATGACATAGCCCAGGCTGCTGCCTGCGGCCACAATCCCGATTACCAGAATTATGCCTAAAATCCTCAATACACGTTTATTCACTGGTCCACATCCTTCCTGAACATGAAAGGGCCATCCCATCAGAGATGGCCAGTACAAGACATCATCTAAAGTATATTCAAAACGCCTTTATCTATTACTTGTATTCAAATTCAACGGGGTTTTTCTTTTCACCCATGACCCAGAGTTCAAAATGCAAGTGGTTGCCTGTGCTGGAACCGGTGGTCCCAACCACACCGATCTGCTGCCCTATGGTCACTACTTGTCCTTTTTTCACCGTTGTGTAACGCATGTGGGCATAGAGAGTCTGATAGCCACCGCCGTGGCTGATGAGGACATAAATGCCGTAGCCGCCGCCATCGTAACTGCGGACAAAGTCCACAGTGCCGCTGGCTGCTGCTACTATTGGCTTGCCGCCAATGCTCTCGCCCCGACGGTTGTAGCGGGCTATGTCAATGCCGGGATGGAATTGCCACACTTTTCGGATGGGGTGAATCCTCCAGCCGTAGGAACTGGTTATGTTATAAGGCACCCGGTCAAAGCCCAGGACTGGCCAGGTAAGGAAGGAGGGCGGATTGCCGGCACGGACTCGTTCTAATTCCAGCAGCCGCTTGATTTCTGCTTCAATCTGCTTCTGGTCCTCTTCCATAGAGGCAATGCCCTTATTCTGCTTGGCAAGCTCAGCCTGGACTTCTTCCTTTAGTTCTTCATAGCGGAGGGTTTTCGCATTGAGCTGGGACTTGTCTTCTTCGGCCTTGGCCCGGGCGGCATCCAGCTCGGCATGGCGCTGGATCTGAAGGCTCAATTCCTCGGCCAATAGTTCCTTGTCGGCCTCCAGGCTGGCTTTGGTTGCCTCAATCTCTGCTACCAGTTCGGTATCGCTTTCGATGAGCAGGCGGATAAAGCCAAAACGGGAAAGGAAGTCGGAGAAACTGGAAGCGGAAAAGAGAACCTCCAGATAGCTGACGCTGCCGTTTTTATACATGGCGCACAGGCGCTGCTCCAAATATTCAGTCTGAATCGCCAGGTACTCTTCTGTCTCGGCAATGGAAGCCTCAACCTCAGCAATCAGCTTTTCTTGTTCGGCAATCTTCTCTTCCATTGCGAGGATCTTGTCCTCCAAATCTTTAAGCTCCTCCTCGGCCTTGTACATTTCCCGGTCGAGATCATCGAGAAGGTCCCGCAGCCGATCCAGCTCAGATTTTGTCTGCTTGCGATTTTCTTTCATTTCTTCGAGCTGTTCGTTAATAGATTCCAGATCATCGTAATAGTCGTCAATATCTGCATGCGCGGGCAGCACAAGCCCCAGGGCCATAACCATCACTAGAATAAAGACCAGGGCTTTGTGCCTGATTTTAATGCCCAAATCTCTCCACCTCCCAAATTATACCTTAAGAAACCTGCGCACTGAAATACCGCTGCCAACAGCGCCGATGCCGGCGCCCATGAAAAATAAAAATCTAAGCAGTTCCCTTCCTGCCACTTCGGGAACTACCATTTTCACCGAAAGGAAGTTTTGGTACATCCAGGCGCTAGCCCGGAAATAGAGAAAACCATACCCGAAGAATAAGAGCAAATAGGTAATTAATGCTCCCAACAACCCCAAGAAAATTCCTTCCAGGATAAAGGGCCAGCGAATAAACCAGTCAGTGGCGCCGACGAATTTCATGATGTTGATCTGGCTGCGCCTGGAATAGACTGTCAGTTTAATGGTATTGGCAATGAGGAAGAGCGACACTATGCCCAAAAAAGCAATTACTATATAGCCAAAGACTTGAATGCCCCGGCTAAAGGCAAAGAGCTGCTCAACTATTTGCTGGCCGTAGTCAACAGAATCCACTCCCGCCAGGCGGGCGACTTTATCGGAGAGAACTGCCGCCTGTTCAGGATCCTGGGGCCGGATTTCAAAACTGGCCGGCAGGGGGTTGCGTTCCAAACCGTCAGTAATGCCAGCCTGATTGCCCAAGCGCTCCCGCAGCCGTTCCAGGGCTTCCTCTTTAGAAACAAAGGTCACCCGCTGCACGCCTTTTAGCTCCACCAGCTCTGCCCGCAGTCGGCTGAGGGCATCAACAGAATCGGCGCCATCTTCCAGGTAGGCGACAATCTCCACCTGCCCTTTGATTTCTTCAGTAATGGCCTGGATGTTGAGGTTGATGAGAGTAAAAGAACCCAGAATTAGCAGCGTGAGGACGACGACAATGACCGAAGCCAGGCTCATCAGACGGTTACGCCAAATGCCAGTGGCTGCTTCCTTGAAATAATAGACTGAGTTTCTAAGCTTCATGGCGGTATACCCCTTTGCTGTCATCCCGTACAAGTCGTCCGTCCTGAAGTTCCAAAACTCGGCGGCCCATTCGGTCCACTACTTCCTTATCATGAGTGGCGATGAACACCGTGGTCCCCAGGAGATTGATTTGGCTGAGCAAGGTCATTATCTGCCAGGATGTGTCAGGGTCAAGATTGCCAGTGGGCTCATCACAGACCAAAAGAGGGGGATTATTGACAAGGGCTCTGGCCATAGCCACCCGCTGCTGTTCTCCGCCAGATAATTGATGGGGATAACGCGCTCCCTTGTCACCAAGGCCGACTAAATTCAGCACCCTTGGCACTTGGCGCTTAATTTCCTTGGGATTGGCCTCAATAACTTCCAAGGCAAAGGCCACATTCTCAGCGGCGGTTTTTTCCGGCAACAGACGAAAATCCTGATAGACGACACCGATTTGCCGTCGCAGGTAAGGAACCTCCCGGCGCCGGAGGCGATTGAGATTGCGGGCGAGAACTGCCACCTGGCCAGACCCGGCAACAGTTTCCCGAAAAATCAATTTTAATACCGAAGATTTTCCAGCACCGCTAACGCCGACGAGAAAGACAAACTCGCCTTTGTCGACATGGAAACTGATATCAGATAACGCGCTGGTACCTTTTTGATACGAATAATTTACATTGCTAAACGAAATCAAGTGGTTCAACCCCTTTGCAAGTACTCAGCATTAATACATTCGACAAGAATACAGTCATTCCTGCTTTATTCCTGTTATGTAGACATAAAACCTTATATTATATTATAAAATTAAAGCGGCAGTGGGGACAAGCCCTATTTGCCGCTTTTTCCAACCAATTTATGCCTTGGGACCCTTAAGGGTAACCTCGCCGCTGCGCAAAAAATGTCGAACTCCGCTGTCATCCTCTACAATCAGCTGGCCTTCCGGCCCCACATCCAGGGCTTGGCCGCAGATTGCCTCTCTGCCCCGGGCAGCTGTTACCGGTTTCCCCAGGACAATATCCAGTTTCCGCCACTGGGACAGGACCTGCTCAGACCTGCCCTGGTCCCATAAATTCAGGCCGCTGTTAACTGCAGCGGCCAGCAAGGCCAGCAACCGGTCCCGGCGCCACTCCTTGCCTGTACAAATTAAAAGGGATCTGGCATTGAGTTCCGGGGGAAAGGAACGCTGATTTACATTGAGGCCGATGCCGGCCACTAATTTGTCACCGCTGGCCTCCAAGAGAATCCCCCCTAATTTGCCCCCTGAAGCCAGCAGATCATTGGGCCATTTCAGGCCTATTTCCGGCAGAAAAGGAATCAGAGCCTGCCCCAAAGCAACCCCCGCCGCCAGGGAAAACCCACCCCAATTTTGGCGGGGCAGCGAAGGGTAGAAAACCAGGCTGAAATACAAGTTAAGGCCTGGGGGTGACTGCCATACCCGTCCTAATCGGCCCCGTCCCCGGTCCTGGCTGTCGGCGGCAATAACCGTCCCCTGAGGCCAGGCTTCTTCCAGGGACAAGACATTAGTAGAACCCAGTCGGGGGAACCAATGGAGCCTCAGACCCGGGGGCATTAATCGCTCTGCTTTCCCCATGCATTCCCGGCCCGTAAAGAAATGATTGCTGTCCATGAAATTCCCCCATCAGTGTTCATCGACGTTCCTCAGGAACGACAAGATTTAGTTCAGGATTTAGATTTAAACCCGGTCCGCCTGGTCTTTGGTTTTCTGCCAAGCTTGATCCATATGCCTCGCCTGGGCTGCTTGCGCACCGGCAAATGATATTTCATACATTCCCCTCCCTGCATTTTGCTACTATACATTATTCCAGGGAATGAGCAGGGGCAACCCGGCAAAAGCCCAACACCGAACCCGCCCAGGGGCTTTCTCCATTATACCTGAGGCAGGGGCAAAAAAAAAGCGCGGAAACCGCGCTTAGAGTATTCTTAAAATGCGGCAGCAAAGGGCAATCCCCAAGTGTATCACTCTGCCAGTCGGGTATCCAGACCGGTCAGGTGGTCGTTGAGGTTCTGCCGCTCCAGCTTCGGATCTTGCACCCGCTGGATGCTGAGGGCCAGAGTCTCCTTGCTGATATAATCGGCGAAGGCCTCAACCGCGCTGGCCACTTCCTCATCCCCGTCATAGACAATGTGAATCTTGTCGGCGACCTGGTAGTCCTTGCGCTTGCGCAGTTGCTGCACCTTGGAGACAAATTCCCGGGCAAAGCCTTCAGCGATAAGTTCCTGGGTCAGGGTGGTGTCCAGGATGACAAAGAGGTTGTTTTCCATGGCCACTGTAAAGCCCTCTTTGGCGACAATGGTGATCTCCACCAGGTCCCGGGTAAGGAGGGTCTCTTCGCCTTTAAGGGTAAGGGTTATTTCTTCTCCTCCTTCAAGTTGGGCGGCAGCTTTGGCGGCATCCAGCCCGGCCAGGGCGCCGCTGAATTCCTTGATCTTGGGGCCCAGAGCAGGACCGGCTGCGGGGAAGTTGGGCTTGAGCCTGTATTCCATAAATCGGCTGAGGTCTGCGGCAAATTCCACCTGTTTGACATTGAGCTCCTCTGCAATCAGGGGCACAAGGCCAGTGAGGAGTTTTTTATTTTCCCCCGCCACCAGAATCTTGTTCAGGGGCTGGCGGACCTTTATCTTCACCTGTTCCCGGGCGGAGCGGCCCAGGCCTACCAGACTGCGGGCCAAGTCCATGCGCTCTTCTACGTTGGCGTCAATGAGCCGGGCTTGAGGCTGGGGATAGTCGGTCAGGTGCACAGAGAGGGGGTCATTGGTGAGATTGCGGTAGAGTTCTTCGGCTGTAAAAGGCGCATAAGGGGCAATGAGCTTAGCTATTCCCACCAGCACTTCGTAGGTGGTGTTGTAGACTGCCCGCTTGTCATCATCCAGTTCTGAAGCCCAGAACCGGCGCCGGGCCCTGCGGATATACCAGTTGGACAGGTCTTCCACCACAAAGTCCTGAATATGGCGAACGGCCCGGGTCAGGTCATAGGCATCCATATCTTCCTTGACTGTCCTAACGAGATTGTTGTATTTGGAGATTATCCAGCGGTCCAGTTCGGGCCGCTTATTCTCAGGGACAAAGAATTCCCTGGGATCCAGTTCATCGGTATTGGCATAGAGGGCAAAAAAAGTATAGACATTGCGCAGGGTGCCGAAGAACCTGCTCAGCACTTCGCTGACTCCGTCCGCATCAAAGCGGGTTGGGATCCAGGCTGGGGATACATAGAGCAGGTACCAGCGGACGGCGTCGGCGCCATACTTTTCAAAGAGCTCAAAGGGGTCGGCGGTATTGCCCTTGGATTTGGACATCTTTTTCCCTTCCTTATCCAGGACGAGATCGTTAACCAGCACCCGCTTGTAGGGCGCCACCCCCTTGATAAAGGTGGAGATGGCAAGCAGCGAGTAAAACCAGCCCCGAGTCTGGTCGATGGCTTCGCAGATAAAGTCGGCGGGGAACTGGCTAGCAAAAAGCTCCTGGTTTTCAAAGGGATAGTGGTATTGGGCAAAAGGCATAGAGCCCGAGTCAAACCAGCAGTCAATGACCTCGGTGACCCGGGTCATCCGGCCCTGGCATTGGGGACATCTGAGATGCACCTCATCAATATAGGGCCGGTGCAGATCCAGGGAATCATCCACAGCTTCGATGGCCTTTTCCTTCAGTTCCGCCCGGGACCCCACGGATTCGGTATGGCCGCACTGGCAGCGCCAGATATTCAGGGGGGTGCCCCAGTAGCGGGTGCGGGAAAGAGCCCAGTCGTTGAGGTTTTCCAGCCAGTTGCCAAAGCGCTTCTCCCCGACAAAAGGCGGATACCATTCTACAGTGTCGTTGTTTTCGATTAATTTGTCCCGGAGGCGGGTCATCTCGATATACCAGCCGGGCTTGGCGTAGTAAAGCAGCGGAGTTGAGCACCGCCAGCAGTGGGGGTAATTGTGTTCCATTTTCTGCTTGGCAAAGAGCTTGCCCTGAGCATAGAGCCACTTGATGATTTCCACATCGGCATCCATAACAAAGGTGCCGGCCCAGGGGGTTTCAATGTATTTGCCGGTTTCGTCCACGGGATTGAGGACCGGCAGGCCGTATTTCTGGCCCACATTGTAGTCATCCTCGCCAAAGGCAGGGGCAATGTGGACAATGCCGGTGCCGTCTGCAGTAGTGACATAATCGGCGTTGGTGACATAAAAGGCCTTTTTGTCGGCAGTGAGGAAGGGCATGAGCTGATGGTATTCAATGCCTTCCAGCTCTTTACCCAATACTTCTTCCACAACCCGGAAATCCTCGCCCAGGACTGCTTTTGCCAGTTCTTTGGCGAGCCAGTAGAGTTTGCCTTCCTTTTCCACCTTGACATAAACCACCTCCGGATGAACAGCCAGGGCAACGTTGGCCGCCAGGGTCCAGGGGGTGGTGGTCCAGACCAGGAAGTATTCCTCGGTGTCCTTGCGCTGGAAAGTCACCACCACGGTGTTGGATTTAATTTGCTGATAGCCCTGGGCCACCTCATGGGAGGCGAGGCCGGTGCCGCAACGGGGGCAATAGGGCAGAATTTTATGGCCCTCATACATGTAGCCCTGCTTAAAGAACTGGTCCAGCAGCCACCACACCGACTCGACATAGTCGTTATCCAAGGTGATATACGGGTTTTCCAGATCCAGCAGGTAGCCCATTTTTCTGGTCATATCCCGCCAGGCCTTCTCATAGGTAAAGACCGAGGCCCGGCATTTCTCGTTAAATTTGGCGATTCCGTAGCTTTCGATATCCTGCTTGCTGCTGAGTTTGAGCTGTTTTTCCACCTCAATTTCCACGGGCAGGCCGTGGGTGTCCCAGCCGGCCTTGCGCTTGACCTGGTAGCCCTCCATAGTCTTAAACCGGCAGACAGAGTCTTTGAGGGTGCGGGAAATGACATGGTGAATCCCCGGCCGGCCGTTGGCCGTGGGGGGGCCTTCATAAAAGACAAAAGGCTTGTCATCGGGCCTGCTGATCACGCTTTTAGCCAGGAGGTCAATGCTGTCCCAGTGACTGGCTATGGCCTCTTCCCGCTGGGGAACCGGCGCTTTGGACAGTTGCATAAATTTTTTCACTTACAATCACCTTCTCTTCCAGGAATAATTCTGGGCCAAATAAAAAGCCCTGAGTTATTACTCAGGGACGACTGTGGCGCGGTACCACCCTGCTTACAGGCAAGAAAATGCCTGTCGCTCAAGAGCATTTAACGCCTGCCTGCGGACTGTCCTACTGTAAGTTCGGGCAGCCGGCTCCAGGGTGATCTTCACTCTGGGGGCATTCGCGGCCTTCCACCAATTAGCCGCGTCTCTGTCAATGCCGGTCCAGGGTTACTGCCCCCATCTTTGCCTTTACTGTTATTGCCTTCTATTTTACGCATTCTCAGTGGCAAAAGTCAAGTATTAATCGGCAGAGAAGGCAGTATCCACTATTTCCATGGGTGAAAGATACAGAACGCAGAGCTGCTCCGAGTCATATTCTAGTAGCGAAGGGTGGTGAACTTATATGGGAATGCCGAATGTTCCTGACATTAAACCGGATATTGACATCGACAAAGAAGATGTCATCAACCTGCTCTTGATTTCTGTGGCTCTGGAAGAGTTAGGCCTGGCCCAAATAATCAATGTTGAAGGAGAAAAGGCCCAGTTTGCCCTAAAAGCCCATTGCACGAACCTGGATGACCTGCTGACAATCAATGACAAGATTGACAGGATCCTCAAGGATGTCATCAAAAAAGAGATTTTGCTTCAGTTCAAGTTAGACCATATTATGGACCTGATTGATAAGGATAAGTGCAAGAAAAAGAACCGCTACGAATAATGCCGATTGCCCGCCTAAATCCGGCAGGCATATTTTGTATTGAGTTGTTGTCAATATACATACATATACATTGCCAGTATGTATGGGGAGGGAAAATCGATGACCAAAGAAAACGACGGGCCAGGGGACAATATCCGCATAGGCCGGAGGATGATTGAGGCCGCACTGAAGATGGAAGACAATCTGGCAGAGCTGCTCGCTGTTCAGATAATGCATATAAAGCAACTTGCCGCCAAAGATTTAAATCAAGAGATTGTCAATGCCAACAACTTGCTCCGCAATATTATCTTTTCTTTAATGCTTACCGAAGAAAGAATTGCCAGAGGCCTGGAGTTATGCGGAATCAAGACAAATATCAACTACAGCAAGCCCAGCTGGCTGGCCACCCATAGGCAAGAAGAACCGGACTAGCCGGTTTTTTTATTGCCTACGGATGATTGCCCCTTAAGACAGCCAGCATCTGGCTGCGAAGCCTTACTGCCGCCGCCATCTCACGATCAGCCCGCAGTCGCGCAGCTTCGGTATTGAAAGAGTTCCTGATTCCCTGGTGCAACTCTTTCCAATCTTCTTCGTCGACTAAGAAAGATGCCAAGTCGATGCGCTCATTCCCTCCGGATAAGATTTTCCCCAAGTAATGGAGCATGCCGGCACCGCTGACTTTGCTTAGTTTATCTGCGTCCCAGACGATGGCCGACAAGGGTTCATGGATAATATAATCTTTGATCAATCCAGCATGGGCAGCAATTGCTTGTTGTACCTGAAGGACCAGTCCTGGAGGAAAACCTATGGAATCTAGGAAAATTGCCGCTTCTTCTCCCCCCGCTGAGGCATGCTTTTCCCCCCGCAGGCGGTTGTCCTCCGGGGAAAGAGAAGGGTCCCAACACTTGGCGATGTCATGGAGCCAAGTAGCAATCTTAGCCAGGGCGGGGTCTACCCCCAGCTCCGCTGCCAGATCGCCGGCAATCCCCACGGCGGTAAGGGTATGTTCCAGCCGGTAGTCAAAGGCAAGGGGCCGGTTCAGCAGTTTTTCCTGAAGTTTCAAATGTTCTCGGCAGCGCCGGCGCATATATTCCTCAACCTGGGTTTCGTAAAACTCCATTGCCACAGTCCTCCTATCTTGAGAGCAAAAATGCTATTATTATACTAACATACCCCCGGCGAAAATAGCGCCACTTTTCAGATGTAAAAAGGGAAAGGAATTTCGGAGGTGTAACTTATGAACCTTGGCGACAGAGCCTGGCAGCTGATGCTGGACCTGACCAAATTTCACAGTATCAGCCAGAGTCCCGGGGAAAGTCGGATTGCCCGGGAGATTCATAGCCGCCTGGCGAATTTGCCTTATTTTCAGCTCTATCCCTCCCAACTGCGCCTGCAGCCCATTGCCGCCCCTAACAACCCGGCGGTGGTAGCAGCCCTGGTCCGGGGCAAGGGGCGGACTGGGATAATCTTGTTAAATCATCATGATGTAGTAGATATTGAGGACTACGGAATCTATAAGGAGCTGGCCTTTGCTCCCTTGGAGCTGACCCGCAGCCTGGATCCCGGCATCCTTCCCCCCGCCGCCCGCGGGGATCTCCTGAGGGGGGACTGGGTCTTTGGCCGGGGCACCATGGACATGTTGTACGGCCTGGCCCTGCAGCTGGCCCTGACGGAAGCCAAGGCCGCTAGCGGGGATTTTGCCGGCAATATCCTCTTTGTCTCTGTTCCCGACGAAGAGAACAATTCTCTGGGCATGCGCCATGCCATCGGCGTAATCCGGGAGTTTCAGCAGGTATATGGACTGGATTTTGCCGCTGCCGTCAACTGCGAACCCCACGGCTACGATGGCGAAGACCATGTCATCCAGACCGGCAGCGATGGCAAGCTGCTACCCCTTATCTGCTGCTTTGGCCGGGAGACCCATGCCGGCGCCCTCTATGACGGTCTCAATCCCTACCTGCTGCTGGCAGAGGTCATTCGGATGCTGGAACTGAACCCAGGCTTCAGCGACGCCTGCGCCGGCGAGTATACCTATCCTCCCACCGTCCTCAGGGGGGGAGACTTGAAAAAAGGATATAATGTCTCCACTCCCCCGGCTGCCTGGGCCTGCTTTAATATCTTTACCCTGGCGGCCTCTCCCCGGGAAATCATGGCTAAGCTTGTGCGCCTGTGCCAGCAGGCGGTGGCAAATGGGGTTGCCAGTTTCCACCGGTCGGCCGCGGCCTGGCAATCCATCAGCGGCACGAACCTTACTTTGCCGGAGATCCAGCCCCAGGTGCTGACCTTCAGCGATCTCTGGCAGCAATGCCTTAGGGCACATGGGGAATCCTTTGTCAGGGAAATAGACAGCTTTGCCGCCCAGCTGGTAAAAAAAGAGCCCGACTTGCAGCGCCTTACCCTGGAGCTAATCCAGCGGGTGCACCGGTATTCACCCGATGACAGCCCAAAAATCGTCATTGCCCTGGCCCCGCCCTTCTACCCCCCTGTGCGCAACCGCCGCCAGACAGAAAAGGAGCTTCGGGTGATGGCTGCTGTTAAGAATCTGCAGAATTTCGCCAGGGAAGAAGGCGTGGATTTAGGCCATAAGGAATATCACCGGGGGATATCAGACCTCAGCTACTGCCTGCTTCAGGATGCAGGGGAAGTGGTGGATACCTTAAAGGCTAACTGCCCCCTCTGGGACCGGGGCTACCACCTGCCCCTGGAAGACCTGGCAGCCCTTGATGCCCCTGCCGTCAATCTTGGCCCCTGGGGCCGGGATTTGCACAAATTCACCGAGCGCATCCACGCCCCCTTTGCCAAGGAGATGCTCCCCCAGCTGCTGACAGCCCTGGTGGAAAATCTCTTAACTCAAAATAAATAACCGGCGGTGCCGGTTATTTGTTTATCTGCTGGTTCAGCCAAGCTGCCAAATCTGCCAGAGCCCGCTGGCGGTCGGCCTGAAGTTCATTGTAGACTTCGTGTTTATACCCCTGGTAGATTTTTAGGGTCTTATCTTTGTTCTGGAGGCTGTCAAACAGTTCCTGCTGGCCGGCAAAGGATTCGTCTTCGCTGCCGCACTGGATAAGAACCGGCAGGTCCAGTCCCGCAATTGCCTTTGCCCCGGTGGTCAGGGCGGCATTCATTCCCTGGGCCAGGCGGAAGCTGATCTTGCTGTGGACCAGCTCGTCGGCCTTATAGGCCGCCACCACTTCCGGGTCCCTGCTGATAAATTCCGGCGGCAGGGGGAATTTGATTCTGGCCCGGGGCGCCATGCGGCTGAGGAAAGCAGTGATTCCCTGCAGGACCTTGCCCCCCGAAATTGGCGAAGCCGCGCCGGTGCCGGAGAGGATATAGCCTTTGAGACCCTCACTGTATTCCGTCACATAGTTCATGGCGATGATGCTGCCCATGGAGTGGCCCAGGACAAAGACAGGCAGATTCCCAGCAGCCGGGAGAACCACTTGGGTAAAGAAACTGTGCACATCAATTACATAGTCATGGAAAGAGTCCACATGCCCCTGGAGGCCTTGGCTGCGGCCATGGCCCTGATGGTCCAGGGCATAGATGCCAATGCCCTCGGGCACCAAAGATTCCACCACATTGCCATAGCGGCCGCTATGCTCGCCAAAGCCGTGAATGAGAAGGACAACTGCTCTAAGGGATTCTGGCAGCCAAGCCTGCCAGAACAGTTCCAGTCCGCCTAAACCAGTGATTGTTCCATTTTCCTTTTCCATTATCCCACCCCCTAAATAGTTTTACAGCTAGGGAAAACCCTAAACAAGTGGAACAGTAGGTTCCGTCCCCAGTGTCTCAATTCCCAGCTGTTTTAGTTTTTTTGCTGTAGGCGCCCCTTCTTCATTCCAGCCTCGGCAGCGGTAATATCCGCCAAGCATTGCCGCCAGGGGAACGATGGTTTCGGGCCGCTGGGGGTCCTGAGGCTCGGAAACCATGCGTTTGGGCAGTTCATCTTTGCCCCTCAGGCCTTCCCGCAGGTTATAGAGCCGCTCCAGATTGTAGCCCCGTTCCCCCAGCTCCAAGAAACGGCCCAGGTTCATGTTCATGCCCGTGGCCAGGGCCAGAGCCTGGGGATAGGGAATGAGGCTGAGATTAATTGCTGCCAGCCGGGGGCGGCTGTTCAGCAGCTGCACCACTCTGCCGCTTCTGCTCATGATTCGGGAAATCAGCCGCCGCATTCTGCTACCGGGAGCCATGTTGTACAGAGCGTTGGGAAAAACAGCCATAGAAGTAAAGAGACAGACTCCAGAGGCAGAGATTGCCTCCATAAGGTTTTGCATCATCATGGTCAGGGCCGGCTTGGACCGGGGGGACTGGGGGTTGATGCTCATGGGGCCCATCGCTTCCAAAAATATCATGTATCCCCCGTTGAGGTGACAAGCGCCCCGGTTGGAAGTAGCATAGCCTAAGCCCAGTCCCACTGAACGGCGGGGATCATAGGCGGCCATTTCCATGCCTTTGACCTGGGGAGCGAAATCTAAGCCCCCATATTTTTTTGCCAGCCAGGCGCTGCCGTTGGCCAGCTCATCACCATGGCCCCGCCGCAAGGCGATATCTTCAATAATCTGAGGGATGGAATCCAGATCGACAAAATCCACTCCCAGATCGGCCAGTCCCCTTTCTTTCAGCTCCATAGCAAAACCCAGGGTGCCCCCCAGAGAAATGGTATCCAGGCCCAGACGGTCAGCCAGATAGTTCCAGTGGCCAACCCGTTTGAAGCTGGCATTGAGCAAGTTTGGCCCTAACAGTCCTGCTGTTTCATACTCCGGGCCCTTAATCTCCTTTTCCCCCTCCATCTGCTTGCGCCCGCAGCGGATGGGGCAGCCCACACAGCCGGTATTCCGGGTGAGAATGTCTCGGGCATAGCCTTCGCCGGTAAACTCGTGGGCCTGATCAAATTGGGGCTGAGAAAAATTCTTTACCGGGACAAAGCCAGCCTTATAGCCCTTGGCAAGAAAACCCACAGTCCCGTATTTGGGCAGAGCCTTCCCTGTCATGGCATTGGCGCGCAGGGCTGCTGTCCATCTTTTCGTCAATTTGGCCAGGGCCGGTGGGTTTGCTGCTGCTACTTGAGCGGCGCCGAAGGCAATTATAGCTTTTAAATTCTTCGATCCCATTACCGCCCCTGCCCCACAGCGGCCGGCAACCCTTTCCTGAGAAAGGACGCAGGCATAGCGAACGAGATTTTCGCCGGCGGGACCAATCACTATTTTTCCGTATTCCCCGGGCAATTTTGTCTGGACGGCTTCGGTATCTAAACCCCACAAGTGGCCGGCTTGATGAATATGGGCTTTGCCCCCCGTGACTTCGATATACACCGGCTGCCGGGCCCGCCCCCGGATGATGAGGCCGTCAATCCCTGCCCGACGCAGCTTGATGCCAAAGTTCCCCCCGCAATTGGAAGTGCCGATGCCGCCGGTGAGGACATTTTTGGTAGTGATGTTAAACCGGCCGCTAGAGGGAACCCCCGTGGCTGTCAGGGGACCGGTGTTGACGACAATTATATTTTCCGGCGCAAAAGCTTCTGTTCCCGGCCTGGTCTCAGCCAGCATTATCCGGGCCGCCAGAATCTTGCCGCCCACATATTTGCGAAAAATAGCCTCTGATATAGGATAAGGCTTGACAGTACCTGCGCTGAGGTCGATGTCAAGATAACGGGGGAGTCTCATGACTGCACCTCCATCTCAATAGCCCCAACAGGGCAAGACTGCTGACATAAGCGGCAGCCTACGCAGTGTTCCCAGACCGGTTCCGCCCAGGCCCGGGTATCCCCCGGGTGCCGCGGTTGGCTGAGCCTAAGGGCGCCGAAGCGGCAAATATCTATGCACAGACTGCAGGCTGTGCATAGGTCTTTATTAACCAAGGGTTTAACCCGCCGGGAGGGAGCAAGACGCTCTACAGGCCTGCCTTGGGCGTCAATCACACTGCCGGTGGGACAGCTGTAGCCGCAGACCGAACAGTCGACGCACTTCTCCCTGTCAATGACACGGAGCTCTTTTTCTTTGCCGGAAATGGCCAAAGCCGGACAGCTGCGGGCACAGGCCCCGCAGCCGATGCAACTTGCCAAGGTTTCATGAGCCATTCGCTACCCCTCCAGATTGCCAGGCCAACTTAATGGCCCTGTTCTTCTTTATATACTTCGACAAAGGCCATTTTTTCCCTGCGCAAAAACCTCCTTGCCTTTTTCAGACAATTCCTTTACTCTGTACCCAGTAAAGGAGGTATCTCAATGTCACAATCCATCTTGGCGGTGGAAGGTCTGACTAAATATTATGATGGCTATGCCGCCGTAAATGACATCAGCTTTCAGGTGCAAAAAGGTGAAATTCTCGGATTCTTAGGGCCAAACGGCGCCGGCAAGACTACGGCAATCCGGATGATCCTGGGTATTCTGCAGCCAAACGCTGGTAAAATCAATTTTTTCTTTGACGGCTCCCCTGGTCCCCTGAACAAAAAAAGAATTGGCTATCTGCCGGAAGAGCGGGGACTCTATGATGACGCTAAAGTCTTGGACTCCTTGGTTTATCTGGCTGCCCTCAAGGGGACAGCTCCTGCTGAGGGGCGGGAAAAAGCCCTGGGCTGGCTGGAAACCATGAACCTCCGCAACTATGCCAACCACAAGCTGGAGAAGCTTTCCAAGGGCATGCAGCAAAAAGTCCAGTTCATCGCCACAATTTTGCACAACCCCGATTTAGTTGTGCTGGATGAACCTTTTTCGGGGCTGGACCCCATCAACCAGGACTTATTTAAAGACTTAATCTTGAAGCTGCGGGAGGCAGGGATTACCGTATTGCTTTCTGCCCACCAAATGAATATGGTGCAGGAGCTCTGTGACCGCATCTTTCTCATTGACAAAGGCACGCCTATCTTATATGGCACTCTTGATGAAATTCGCGATCAGCATGAGGAAAACTCTGTGGAAATCTCCTTCTCTGCCGAGAAGGGCCTGGGGAAATATCTCCGCTCCCTGGAAGATGCCCGGAATATTTCCATTAACGTCAATTCTGCCCGCCTGAAATTAAATGTCGCTACAGACCCCAACAGCTTTATCGGTGAAATTAGCGGACTTTGCACTCTGAAGAGCATAAAGATAGAAAAACCCAGCCTCCATGAAATCTTTATCGAAACCGTGGGCAGGAGGACAATGCAATGAAAAAAGCCAATATCTCTACAGTTGCAAAATGGGAGTTTAATAAACATATAAAGAGCCCTGTATTCCTCGTCTTTACCTTTTTAATCCCTGCGATTATGGCCCTGGCCGGCTTTCTCCCCGGCTTTATCATGGAAAGGATGAGTGTTGAGGAAAAGACCTTGTTTGTCCTGGACGAGACCAGCCAGCTGGCCCCAATTCTGGAAACGACCCTGGCCAATTCCCGTTTTGACCTGGAAATCGTTGAGGGCAGTCTGGACGAGCTGAAGGAACAGGTTGGCCAGGACAAGGCCGATGGCTTGTTGTATATCACCCAGCAATCTCTAGTTACCGGAGAGATGGAGCTGTTCGCTAAAGATGTAATGAATTTTAACCGGGAAGAAGCAGAGCAGCTGATTCAGCCGGCCTTTACCCAATACCGCCTGCAGGTGTCGGGAATTAGCCCCCAGGAATTTGCCGCCATTCTCACCCCTGCCTCTCTGCAGCTATTTTCGGTAAGCGGTGAGGAGGAAAATGTATTCGCCTTTGTAATTCCCCTTTTGGCGGGTATGTTTCTCTTTGTATCATTGCTCTTCTCCGGTCAAATCCTCATGCAGAGCGTCATCAAGGAAAAGCGCAACCGGATTATTGAAATCTTGCTCTCTTCCCTTTCCGCCAGTGAACTGTTGGCCGGCAAGATCTTGGCCTTTGGCGGCCTGGCCCTGATTCAAATTGCAATCTGGCTGGGGGTGGGCCTGTCTGTTGCCACCAGGTTTATCGACCTGGGGACAATTGGCCTTGATTATTCTCTCCTCTTCCAGGCGCTACCCTATTTTTTCCTGGGTTATCTGATGCTGGCCACATTATCTGCGGCCACGGCCGCCACCATGAAAGATGCCGAAAGCGGCAGCCAGGCCCATGGGCTGATCTTTATGATTCCCATGCTGCCACTAATGCTGGCGACGCCAATCATGATGGCACCCAACGGGGTTTTTGCCCGAATCTGCAGCTTCATCCCCTTTTTCACGCCAGCTACAATGCTGCTGCGCATCGGCATCACCAAAGTGCCCCTGTGGGAAATTATCGCCACATCCTTGATTCTGCTGGTATCAACCATTCTGTTCCTGAAAATAGGCGCCCGCATTTACCAGGGCAGCCTCTTGAAATTTGACAGCGCCGCCTCATTCAAGGATATCTTGGGGATGCTGAAAAAAGAAAAGCCAGAACGAGAATAAGAAAACCGGGCGCCGCCCGGTTTTCTTATTGAGGCTGATACCAGCCTTTTTGCTTCATGTAATTAAATATGCCTTCGCCATGCTGCTGCTCTTCTTTCTGAATATGGTTGAGGGCCTGGCGAACGTTGGCATCCTGGCATTCAAAAATAGTTGTGTCATAGCTGCCGGAAACATGTTTTTCTGTCATCAGCATATCCTGGCAGAGAGCCTGGTCATCGTTGCTGCCCTGGGACAGGCCAAAATGGCTTTGACTGAGACCCATACCCAGATTTATGCCCATTTGCTGGCCCTGGCCGCCTTGCTGTTGACCCTGCTCCATGTTGGGGACCTGACCCTGAAGAATTTGGCCTACGGTGTCGTAATGGGTCTGCTCTTGCTGGGCATGGCTGTTAAATAGCTGCTTGAGCTTAGGGTCAGTTGCCTGTTGAGCGTAGCTTGTGTACTTCTGAATACAAATCTCCTCATGGGCCTGCTGATCCTGCAAAAGAAGCTTTTCCTTCTGACTTAATTGCAATGGCAAGATTAACACCTCCTGCCATTAGTATCGTAACTGCCTCCTGAATTTATACAGCCTGCAGAGATTCCCCCTCCCCGATGGGAGTGCAAGAGCTGGAAAGAGAATAACCCGCCATAAGCGGGTTCTATTCTTTGTCTTGAATTGCTTCGGTGGGGCAGGACTCCTGAGCTTCCAGAGCCTCGTCTTCCATATCCTCGGGAATGGGGTCAACTGTGACATGAGCTTTTTCATCGTCATTCCAGTCAAAGACATCGGGACAGATACCTACACAAGCTCCACAGCTGATGCACAGATCTTGATCAACATACAATCTAACAGCTATTTTAATTCCTCCTCAAAAGTATTCGCAGTTAGCATTGCCCTGAAAACGTCTATTATGCAAAACAGGCTGAACTGCATCTGCGTCTATTTTACATGATTTTCTGGAAAAATAAAGGGGGTAGAGAACATTTTTTCTTCTCCCAGCCCTGTTATGGTAAGATAATGCCGAGGTGATACTGATGGAGAAACATGAAAAGGCGGTAGCCGTGGCCCTTTGGCTTGGGGGCGGCAGTGAAAAGGAAGAACTGAGCTTTGCGGAACTGTACAGCCTGGCAGCCACAGCAGGGGTGCAGGTATTAGCAGGGTTTACCCAAAACCGCTCTGAAATAGACAACCGCTATTATATCGGACCGGGCAAGGCCGAGGAAATCGGCGATTATGTCAGGGAATCGGAAATTGACACCGTTATTTTTGACAGGGAACTGTCTCCCTCCCAGGTGAAAAACCTGGAAAGGATAATACCCGCCAAAATCATTGATCGCAGCGAACTGATAATGGATATCTTTGCCCAGCGGGCCAGCAGCAGAGAAGGTCAGCTTCAGGTAGAACTGGCCCAATTGCATTACCAGCTGCCAAAGCTGATGGGCAGGGGCAGGGATCTGTCCCGCCTGGCCGGCGGCATTGGCACCAGGGGTCCAGGAGAGACCAAGCTGGAAGTGGACCGGCGCCGGATTCGCCAGCGCATCCATGTACTGGAACAGGAACTAAAAAAGCTGGAAAAGCACCGGGCCCTGCTGCGAAAGCGCCGGGACCGCCGGAGAATATTCCAAGTAGCCCTGGTTGGCTATACCAACAGCGGCAAATCCACATTACTCAATCAGCTGACAAAGGCAGAAGCCTACACTGCAGATATCCTCTTTGCCACCCTGGACCCCCTGTCCAGGCGGCTGGAGACCGAGCACAATACAATTGTCTTCACTGATACCGTCGGTTTTATTAGCGGCCTACCCCACCACCTTATCGCTGCCTTCAAGGGCACCCTGGAAGTGGTAGTCAATGCAGACCTGCTGGTGCATGTGGTCGATCTTTCCCATCCGGACATGGCCATGCAAATTGAAGAAGTCAACAAGGTGCTGAGAGAATTAGGCTGTCTGGAAAAAGACCAGATCATCGCCGCCAATAAAATCGACATGCTCCCTGATCTCACCTCTCAGGAGCTGGCCGGCAAATTCCGGGATCTTCCCTATGTGCCGGTTTCAGCACTTACGGGCTTAAACACCGACAAACTGCTGGCAGCAGTTGAAGCCCATACCGAACCCTGGGAAATAATCCGCGTTCTCCTGCCCCTGGAGATCTTCCGCAACCTCAGCAGCGCCAACTTGGGCAGTCTGCTGCCCCTGGAATTCACCAACGATGACCGTGTCAGGGTTGAAGCGGAACTGCCTGCCCGCATTGCCGCCACTCTTAGGCAATACGAAACTGAAAAATAAATTGGCCCCTTGAGGGCCATTTTATTATGCACGGGCATGAGGCGAGGGTTTTGCACCCAAAACCTGCAGACGCCGGGGCAAGACACTGATTTTTATCGGAAACCTCTCTGCCCTTTCTCCGTCAATATCAGTGGCTACGTCCTGGGGACCGTCAACCGCTAGAGACCCTATTTTGGCGTAGAGCACCGAGGGATGGTTTTGATGTTCTCCCCGCAAGACGCAGAAAAAAACACTGGCCATTTCCGACAAAGAACATTCCCTGATTGCAATGACATTTAATTTGCCATCGCTGAGATCGGCAGCGGGGGCAAGGTTTTTAAAGCCCCCGGCATTAGTGCTGTTTACCGCCAAAAAGAGCAGACAATTAAAACTTTCCTCGATATCCCCCCGCAAGTTCAGCCGGAAGGGTGTTATCTTGGGCAACTGCCCCACTGTGTGCAAATAGTAAGCCAACATGCCCAGCAAATCTTTATAGGCCCGTTCCACCTCATGAGAGGCTTTGATAATCTGGCCGGCGCTGAACACATTGACAAAAACTTTGCTCCCTGCCATTCCCAAATCCACAGAATAAATATTGCCGGTATCGATATACTCAAGTAAACTGTCCAAGTCAGTTGTAAGTCCCAGGGAATCGGCAAAATCATTGGATGTTCCATAGGGCAGGACTCCTACAGGAATATTAATATCCTTGGCCACCAGGGCATTGGCCGCCATCTGCAATGTACCGTCACCGCCGCAGGTCACCAGCACTGAATTATCATGTAACCCGGCCAGCATCCGCTCGATATCCGTTTGCTGCCCGCTGAGTCTATATAGGCTGAGTCGGAATCCCCGAAACTGGGCGGCTTCTGCCAGCTTGTCAAACTGGGTAATGTACCTGCCCCGGCGGGCTTTGGGATTATAGATTACCCGCATTTCACGCATATTCCATTCCCCTCCCCTTGCATCTTGCAAGCAAGAAGTTTTCAATTGCTCTATGAAAATTCGCCAAAGAAGCAATAAAATCCTGCCCCCCTAAAAAGGGCAACAGCAGAACCTATGGTTTAATCCTGACCTGAGGCTCCATAACTGCGCAGTAGCTTGGTCATGCCCTGGGTAACTCTGATTTCGCCGTCAGGCATTATCCACAGGACTTCCACATCTTCCAGGCTTTCGGCCAACTGACGGCTTTTCTCATAGGGCAAAAGAAACAATTCGGTGGATAAAAGGTCTGCGCGGCCTGAATCAACAGTGACTACCGTCAGCGCCCGATAATATCCAGCGGGCATCAAGGTGACAGGATCTACCAAATGATGGTAGCGCACCCCCTGAACATAGTAATAGCGCTGATAGTCGCCGCTGGTCACTACCGAGGCATCATTGATGTATACAGTATCCAAATTGCGGTCATCCGAAAAAACTGGGCTGTCGGGATTAAAAATGCCAATCCCCCAGCGGTCCCTTACCCCATCTAAGGGCTTGCCGATGGTGCGCACGTTGCCCCCGGCGCTGATGGCGCCAGAAACAAAGCCGGCAGTTTCCAGCTCCCGGGCCACAAGCTCTGTGGCATAACCTTTGGCTACAGCGCCCACATCCAGGCTCATGCCCTTGTCAGCCAGATATATGGTGCTTCCTTGCTCATCAATAATAATATTTGCGGCGTCAGACAACTTAGCCGCTTCCTCCAACACTTCCCGGGGAGGCAGCTGGGCGTTTTCCGGATCATACAAACCTTCAGTTCTGTATTCATGCCAGATTTTCAGCACAGGACCAAGGGCAACGTTGGTCTTTCCATGGCCGGACAGGGTCCATTCCTTTGCTAATTTTATCAGGTCAAGAAGATCCTTTTCGACTGCAACTGGCTCAAGGCCGGCCATATCGTTGACAGTCTTGATATTATTTATGCCTTCATAGTTGCTATATATGTCATAGAGCTTATGCAGCTGGGCAAACCGGGCCTGGGCCTGTTGAAAATAAAGGTCAAATTCTCCCTGGGTCTTAGTATATCCCACCAGTGTAATCAGGGTGTTAAAGTAATCAGTCATCACATCCGAGTGCCAAGTATACCCTGACTGCCTCCGGCAGGAGCAAGCGGGCATTATTGCCACAATAATCAGCAGGGCAGCGCAAAAAGGCGCGATTTTTTTCAATGTCCTCACCCTTGAGCTTTTGATACTGTACATAATAGCAAAAAATCACTCCCCCAGCCAGGGGGAGTGATTTTTGCAGGGAAATTATTTTTTGTACCTGTATGCTTCCTGGACAGCGGCGATAAGGCTTTCAACTGAAATGGTCACAGATGAGGTCAGTTCAGGAATGTCGGGATTGCCCTTTTCGGTGACTTTGATCATTACAACGTCGCCGAAAGGCTTGCCAGTCATCCACTTTTCAAAAGCCTCGACTTGTTCATACCATTCTTTGCCGATTCCGGATTTTTCCTTCATGCCGTAGTCTTCTTTGAGTTCCTTCTTGGTCAAGACATTAGCGGTTTTGTCAGCTTTGCCTTCTGCATCATAGGGAACCCTGGATTGAGCAACGTCTATGATGGCACCGGCCACATTGCCGTCTTTGTCAAAAGTGGTTGCAGCCATGGTGGTGTCCACCTGAGCTTGGGCAGTGGTGGTATCGGTAGCATCCTTGGAACCGGCGATGGAAACAATAATGCCTAGGCCCATGGTGCTGTACTCCTTTACTTCAACAGCGTTAGCTGCCGCTTTTTCCAAAGCAGCGATGTAATCTTGCACGGAAATGGTCACAGAAGATGTCAGTTCCGGCATATCAGGGACATGGGTATGACTTGCATCCCGTTCTTTTACCTTCATATTTTTTACTTCTTCAACAGTCTTGCCAATCATCCAGTCTTCAAGGGCGGCGATTTGCTCAAACCATTCCTTGCCGATTTCAGATCTTTCGCTCATCCCGTAGGCATGGCCTAATTCCTTTTTCGTCATGATGGCAGCTTCTTTGTCAGATGTAACCTTCATGTCGGCGTCAAACTCAACCTTGGTCTGGGCCGTATCAATGCGGACATCGAGGATTTTGCCATCCTTGTCGAGAACTACCGCAACAATGGTGGTATCTGCCTGCGCCTCTGCAGGTGCTTCGGCGGTTGCGTCCTTGGACTTGGCGATAGATGTGACTGAACCAAGTCCTAGCTTGACAGTCCCTTGGGCAGGTTTGCAGCCAACGACTGAAAGAACCGCTACCAGCATAGAAAGAGCTAAGACGAGTGATAATGTTTTTTTCATTACCTTACCCTCCCAGTTAGATTTTGTGCTTTTCAGCACTCAACTATACTACCACTCTTGAAAATTAAAAACAATGTATTTCTGTACTCAAGATAATTCATCAAAAAATTATTTAAAAACAGTAAATTTAACCTGCTTTCATTATCGCCATGCAGTAAATTAGGCTTGCTTCCCCGGAAAATTCTCATAATCCCCGGGGCTTTAATCTTAAGCCTGTTAATTATTCAGTTCTAAATTCATCATACATTAATACTATTCATTTGTCAATATACTTTTCTAACTATTTTACATATTTTATGTCGAGCAGGGGAGGCCTATTCAGTAGCCTCGAACCAATTTCATCACCTTCAGCATTTTCATTGTAACCTTTCACGAATTGCTTTTTATCACGATATTCTTCTATTTCACCAAGAGGATTTGCTACTGCGAGGAATTGCTGGCATTATGCAGTGATGAGGAAGACCTACTAATCGAGAATACCCGCAGAGCGATAGCAGAATCACATTTCGCCCTGGGCAATAAGCAAGAATGCGACCGGCTTTTCGAAAAATGGCTCACTGATGATCCCACCTGGGGTTGGGGCCACATTGGCTGGTCAGATTGCTATCATTTTGGCACTAAGAATATTGCACCCGACCTTGTAAAGGCTGAACAGATAATCAGGAGCGCCCTGGAGCAACGCAACCTAAGAGACAGGGCCGATGTGATTGACCGAGCCATTGAAATATATACTGCTCTGGGAAATAATGAGCAGGCAGCGAAACTAAAAGAGGAACTGAAGATATTGGCCTCAGTTCCGGCCAGCCTCGGGAAAAGAGCAAAAGACAGCTGTATAAAATTCGCAATGCCGACCAGGGCCAGGTAAAAATCCGCGGGGACAATCAGAATAAATAAGTGGCGGAAACGCCACTATTTCTGCTTTTCTGCCAGGATTTTCGGTAAAAGCAAAAAAAACCTAAGAAAATACCCGAATATATCATAACAGGCATTTACATCGACACTGCAACACAGTTATAATGTAGATATACATATCGCCGCCGGCAGGCAGGCATGCCAGGAGGTAGACTGATGCGATTGGCTCACCTTCAGCAGCAGATAGCAGAATTAAAAGATAATAAGGACCTGGAGTGGGGATCTGGCTCGTTTAGCAAAAGAATTGTAATGCTACACAGCTCCATTTCTGGAGCTGCACTTGCATGCAAGACTAGCCAGACTTCAAACTGTGCTTCTGAACTGGCTGCACTGGTCATTCAGATCATCGCTTTTCCTATCATGTTCCCCAGCTGGGGAGACATCTGGGGGTCCCAAAGCCTTGAAGATTTTAAGACAGATGGCATCTCCGGGGACCTCTGGGATCATTTGTACAAATTACATCAACTGGCTTCTGGCCTGGTAGGCGGACGCAGTGATATCATCCTTCTCTTTAAAATGCTTCAGGTCGCCAGAGCTGCCACCCAGCTGCAAAATATTGAACTGACCAGGGCAATCAAAGAACAGATGGACAGCTACTGGCAAACAGCATAAATGCCCTCAGGGGCATTTTTTGTACACCCAGCCTAAAGACTTGAAGCACGCAAAGGAGTGAGAAGCTCAATGGAGGAATTTCTTGTTCAATATTGGATGCTCTTGATTCCAATCGTCCTCATCGACTTAGTCCTGAAAATTGCCGCCCTGATCGATTTATTCCGCCGGGAACATGTTGCCGGGGAAAATAAATGGCTTTGGGCCATAGCAATTCTGGCGCTAAATTTTCTTGGCCCGATTCTATACTTTGTTCTCGGCAGGAAGGAGTAGGACCTTTGGATTACGTAATTCAGACAGAAAACTTGTGCCGCCAATTCGGAACAGTAAGGGCTGTTCACAACCTCAGCCTCAATGTGCCTAAGGGCTCAGTTTACGGCTTTCTGGGCCCCAACGGCGCAGGCAAAACCACTACAATCAAGCTGCTCCTGGGCCTGACAAAACCCAGCTCGGGGTCAATCCGGGTGCTGGGCCAGCCTGCAGCCTCCAGAAACTACTTACACAGGATCGGATTCTTGCCCGATGTGCCCAATTTCTACCCCTGGATGCGGGGAGATGAATTCTTGACATTCGCCGGGCAGCTCTTCTCCATTCCCCCATCGGAACTAAAGAAACGCAGTTCAGAACTGCTAGAAATCACCGGTCTGAAAGGTGTAAAGACAAAAATCGGCGGCTATTCCCGGGGCATGAAACAGCGCCTGGGACTGGCTCAGGCTCTGATTAATCAACCTGACCTGGTCTTCATGGATGAGCCCACCTCTGCCCTTGACCCCATCGGGCGCAAAGAGATTCTCGAAACCATCAGCCTCATCTCTGACCGCTGCACAGTGTTTTTCTCTACTCACATCCTTACCGACGTAGAACGAGTCTGTGACCGGGTAGGCATCCTCAAACAAGGAGAACTTATCACCGAAGAAACCATCGAAGGACTGCACAAGCGCTTTGCCAAAAATGCCCTCAGGCTGGAGGTTACAGGCGACTCTGGGCCCTTTATCTCAGCTCTGAAGAGCAAAAAATGGCTGCAAATGGTGGAACAGCAAAACGGTTCCATCATCTTGACCGTTTTTGACCTCCAGACTGCCCAGCAGAAAATTCCTTCTCTGCTTGCCCAGCACAACCTAGGCTTGTGCAAGCTGGAGCAGGTAGAAATGAATCTGGAAGATATCTTCGTCAGGCTGGTGAAACCATGAAAAACTTTGGCAGAATGTTTTGCAAAGAAATCAGGGAATTCCTGCGCACTTACAAAATTTATGTGGTCCCCGGCCTCTTCCTGCTCTTTGGCTTTGTCAGCCCCATCCTCACCAAACTAATGCCAAAGCTGCTAGGCAGCCTGGTGACAGAAATGGGAATCACCCTGCCAGAAATGACCTGGCTTGATTCTTACGGCCAGTTTTTTAAGAACCTTACCCAGATGGGCTTGCTGGCCATCATCCTCACCACTATGGGCGCTATCGCCGATGAACGGAACCGGGGAGTAACCCAGCTGGTTCTGACCAAGCCGGTGTCCAGGACCGGCTATGTCCTGGCCAAGTATGCCGCCAACCTGCTGCTGATCAGCGTTGCCACTCTCTTGGCCTTTATAGCTGCCTGGTATTATACCAACATCCTCTTTACAGGAACTAATTTTATCGCCGGCCTCATGGCCACAGGCCTGTACTTAATCTATGTGGCAGTGATCCTGGCACTGACCATTTTCTGCAGCGCCCTAACAAAATCAGCCATCGCCGCCGGCGGCCTGACAGTGCTGGGATTAGTCATCCTCAACCTGCTGCCATTATTCTCAAAGACCCTGAACAAGTTCTCCCCTGCGGTGCTGACAGATTATATGTCCCAAGCAGCCGCAGGCACCGCTGCCAGCACGGACGTTTGGGGGGCAATCGCCTTTGCCGCCTGCACAGTCATCCTCCTGTTGGCATCAGCCTCACTGCTCTTTTCCCGCAAAGAATTATAAGCTGTCACACTTTTTCCTTCACCACAGATAATAAGCTGCCCCAACGGCAGCTTATTATTTTCGCACCAGCAACAATTTACTCTCGCCCTGGCCGTATACCCCTGCATTCACTTTGGCCAGGGCCGGAAAATTCAGGTCCCCGTGGTCAGTGAGCCAGTAATCAGGCAAAATGTCGGCTTCCAGCAGACCTTGATAAAAAGGTCCCGTTTCCTTGCTCAGGCAACACCAATTGCCCCCATCCCGGCAGCCATCAGTAACTGTAGCTACATAAGCAGGTTTTATTTCGAGAGGCACCAGAATTTCCGCTACAAAGGCGATGGCATCTGCCGGAATGTAGAGGACCGGCAAATAATGGCGGGCCAAATGGAGGTCAAAGATATACCAGCGGTCAGAGGTTGCACAGCCCCCCTGGGGAGCATAGCGGCCCCGGGAACGCAGCTTTATTATCCAGTTTTCAGGAGGCTCAAGAACTGAAACTTGTGCAATCGAAATATCTGGCCCCCATTTAAGGCCATCTCCAGCAGCCTGGGCCTGTTCCAGCTTTGTCGCCAGCTGACAGCTGTAGTCCACATAAAGGCACAGCCCAGGCTTAGGCAAGTTAACCTGGAGGCTTAGGCGCAATAAAGACAAAGGCACCTTCCAATCAAACCCCGCTGCTGGATATAGCAAGACTTTCAGCTCTTTGTGCAGCTGGAGCTGGGGCAAGGCAGCTAATTCACTTTTCACGGCCATCCCCGTCCTTAACAATTTCTTACACTATATAGATACGCCCCTCGGCGCCTTTATACCTTTACAGCGTCACTACGATAAAGAAAACACTTTCACATCACTTTTTTCGCCGCAATCCCGTTAATTTCTCCAATTGCACAGGGTATATTAAAAGCCCGGATGACTACCGGGCTTAATTTCGTGAAAAATTAAACATAATAGCTATTGTCTACAAGAGAAACTTCCGTCAATGGCAGCCTTTAACTGTTCCATGGCCTGGACCAGCAGGGAGCGGGGGCAGGCGGTGTTAAGGCGGACAAATCCCTTCCCCTCGTCGCCAAAGGTATAGCCCTGGTTGAGCCAAAGATGGGCTTTGTTGAGCAAAAAACTTTCCAATTCCTGAAAGGTAAGGCCCAAACCGTTAAAGTCCAGCCAGAGCAGGTACAATCCCTGGGATTCAGTCATTCTTATTTGGGGAAGGTTATTTGCCAAAAAGTTCCGCACAAAGTCTGCATTGGCGGCTATATAGGCCATAGCCGCATCAAGCCATTGATCTCCGTGAGTGTACGCGGCCTCGCAGGCCACCAGGCCAATGGCGTTGACCTTGCCAACCCCCCAACATCGTGCCGCGGCCTGAAATTTTTCTCTGAGCTTGGGATTGGGCACGATGATGTTTGAGGTCTGCAGTCCCGCCAAATTAAAAGTCTTGCTGGGAGCGGTGCAGATAATAGAAATGTCGGAATAGGCAGCATTTACAGAGGGCAAAGGGTAGTGGCGGACACCGGGAAAAGCAAGGTCTTGATGAATCTCATCGGCGACAATGAGCACGTTATGCTTGAGGCAGATATCTGCCATGCCCTTCAGTTCCTCGGGGGTCCAGACCCGGCCCACTGGGTTATGGGGGCTGCAGAGAATAAAGAGCTTGATGGCATTTTCCTTGATCTTGGCCTCGAAATCCTGAAAATCTATAGTAAATCTGTTGCCCTTTCGAATCAACGGGTTTTTTATCAATTCACGGCCATTGCCAAGGACAGCATTGGCAAAGGGCGGGTATACAGGGGGTTGGATGAGAACAGCGTCCCCTGGGCTGGTAAAGGCGTGAAGGGCTAGATTGATGGCGGGCACCACTCCGGGAACAGTCAGCACCCATTCTTTTTCAATGTCCCAATTATACCGCCGCTGCATCCAGCCTTGTAAACTCTTGTAATATGAGTCCGGCGGCAGGGAATACCCGTAAATCTCATGGGCAATGCGCCCTTTGATTGCCTCAGTGACCTGGGGAAGGATCTCGAAATCCATATCCGCCACCCAGAGGGGAAGAGCTTCTGCGGGAATACCCATTTGGGCATGTCCATCCCATTTAGCGCTGCCGGTCCCCCGGCGATTGATTACCCTATCGAATGATTTCAAATTTACAGCCTCCTTATCTTGCCTCTCCTATATATTCTAGTTGCAGTTTTTATTATCCTGCTTTCATTTGTGCAAGTTAAAGTGACGAACAGTAACCATTCCTATAATATTCCCATTAAATATATGCGACTCCCGCCGGCTGGAAGCCCGGCAAACAGATGCTGAAACCCAACCCTGACCTCGTCGGCAATGTCTGGAAGTATGGAAGGTCAGCGAGGCCTTTGAAGATTAAAAAGAGTAATTCCAAGCTTTTTAGCAAGAAAAACCAGGCTAATCAGCCTGGTTTTTCATTTGTAGGAATTCAATTAAAGTCAGTCCCGATTCTTTCCATGCCAGGGCCAGATCCACCCCGATAAACCGGTAATGCCAGGGTTCATACTTGTAGCCGGTTATCCCCTCGCAACCCTTGGGATAACTTAGGGCAAACCCAAATTTATATGCATTTGCAAGCAGCCACTTGCCCTGGCTGGTATCTGCAAAAGCATCAGAATAATCCCTGTTGGTGCCGCCAAAGTCCACGACTGTGCCAAGCTGGTGCTCAGACTGGCCTGGCCTGGCGCTGTAGCGTTCAGCAGCCAGCACTCCATCCCGCTTGGCATAGCGGTAAAAGAGATCATGCTGAGTGCTGTAACTGCGGTAACCGGAATCCACATTGAGCTGAACCCCGTCCGCTTGGGCTGCCTGGGCCATTATTTCCAAGGCGTCAGCTACTTGACTGCGCACCCGGCGTTTCTTGACACTAAGGTGACTGGGCAGCTCCACCAAATCTGCGGGAGCATATTCGCCGATGGTAGTCTGCTTGCCGACAACGGCTGTCAGACTGCCTCCATCTGCAGATACCAGTTCCTTGCGAAACCGGGCCAGCAAGCTGCGTCTTCCCTCACAAATGAAGGAAAACACCTCCTGGGCCGCCACCTCCTGCTGGGTCTGCTGATCGACCCAGCCGAAAAATTCATACCCCTCCCGGGGAATCGCCTCCAGGGTAACCTGAGCAGCGGGCTGCAGGCTCCAAGTTTCCACTACCTGCCCCCCCTCATCAATCTCCAGATCTACCTTGTAATCTTCTGGCAAGAACATTGCCGTCAGATCCCGGTCGCCAGCGGCGGTAAAGGTATACTCAGCCTCGGTGCTGACCACTTCTCCTTTTTCGGTCCAGCAGACAAATCTGTATCCCCTTTCCGGAACGGCGGTAATTGTATACTCCCTGCCGTGGCGGGCAGGTTCCTGAGAATAGAGGAAGTTGCCCTGTCCCTGAGCAAAGGCGGAAACTGCATATTCCAAGGGCCTGAGATTGGCCGTCAGTTTGGTCTTTCTCTGGACAATAAAAGTATATTCTGTTGTTTCGGCCACAACCTGTCCCCCCTGAGTCCAGCCGACAAATTCCCAGCCCGGCTCCGGCATGGCGCTGACGGTTACCTCCTGGCCGGCAGTATAGGCGCCTGCCCCAACCAACTCAGCGGCCTGGCCGGGCTCAGAGCTCAAGATTACATGGACAGCATCACATCCTGTCATAAGCAGCGCTGTCATACAAATTATTCCTAAAAGGAGCCAATCTTTTTTCATCCAATTCCCCCCATGGTTTTGCTTCTTTAGGGACATTATTATTGTACAGCCGGGCTCTCAATAGTTCAATAGCGCCAACCTGGAAATTGACCTGGGAAAACAGGGATGGGCTGGCAGCTTTGTCTGAAAATCAGGAGGAGAATTTACTTAGCATTATCCTTTACCCAGCAATTTATGGTATAATTATACTGTTATCAAAACTTATGCTAATACAAAGGAGGAAAATACCGTGAAACGCGTTGGTTCCATTCTCTTAGGAATCTGGCTCATTCTCACTGGTGTGCTCGGAATGGATTTAGTGACTCTTACAGGAACAATTGAAGAAATAGTTACCAAGGGCCTTCCGGTTTTGGCCATTGTTGCCGGCATCTTTATTCTTATAGGCAAATAACTTACTACAAGAACACCTGCGGGTGTTCTTTGTTTTCCCCCCGAACAGGCTTGCTGCCTTGACATCCCTTTGTCTTCCATGGTATTCTACCATAAAAGCAAGAGGTTATGACGGGGCCACAGTTGCCTTCGGCAGTCCAGAGAGGAAGCGGTCGGTGCAAGCTTCCCTGTCCGAACCAGCCTCCCACCCCTGAACTGCTGGTGATAAATCAGCCGGGTCAGCCCGTTACAGCCACACGAGGTCCCCTCGGGGATAAATTAAGGTGGTACCACGAAGCAGCCCTTCGTCCTTATGGACAGGGCTGCTTTTATTCATGAGGAGGATGAAAATGAGCAAGGAAAAAGATTTTGTCAAGGAAATTACCAGCAGGGAAGAAGACTCATCTCAATGGTATGTTGACATCATCCGCAAAGCGGAAATGGCAGATTACTCCCCTGTTCGGGGCTGTATGGTCATTAGGCCCTATGGCTATGCCATCTGGGAAGCAATGAAGGCTGGGCTTGATCGGCGCATCAAGGAAACGGGACACCAGAACGCCTATTTTCCTCTGTTTATTCCTGAAAGTCTGCTGCAAAAGGAGGCAGAGCATGTAGAAGGTTTTGCCCCGGAAGTGGCCTGGGTCACCCAGGGGGGCAACGAGGCGCTGAGCGAACGCCTGGTAGTGCGCCCTACCTCCGAGGCCATTATCTGCTCGATGTATTCTAAATGGATTCAGTCCTACCGGGATCTGCCTGTGCTCATCAACCAGTGGGCCAACGTAGTGCGCTGGGAAAAAGTCACCCGGCCCTTCCTGCGCACCACTGAATTCCTGTGGCAGGAGGGCCATACCGCCCATCGCACCAATGAAGAAGCCCAGGAAGAAGTCATGAAGATGCTGGAGGTGTATCGGGATTTTGTCGAAAATGACATGGCCATCCCTGTTATCCCCGGACGCAAATCTGATCGGGAAAAATTCGCCGGCGCCCATGCCACATACAGTATTGAGGCCCTGATGCAGGATGGCAAAGCCCTCCAAGCCGGAACATCCCACAACTTGGCCCAGCATTTTGCCAAGGTTTTTGACATTACCTACCTGGACGAAGACAGCCAGCTGAAATATGTGCATCAAACCTCCTGGGGGGTCTCCACCCGCTTGGTAGGCGCCCTGATCATGGTTCATGGAGACAACCGGGGCCTGAAAATTCCCCCCAAGATTGCCCCCATTCAAGTGGTTATCGTCCCCATTGCCCCTAAAAAAGCGAAGGAAATGGTGCTGGACAAAGCCTATCAACTCAAAGCCAGGTTAAGTCAAGCCGGCATTCGCGTCCATCTCGACGCCAGGGAAGAATACTCCCCTGGGTACAAATTCAATGACTGGGAAATGCGGGGAGTTCCCCTGCGCTTGGAAGTGGGACCCAGAGACATTGAAAACAACCAGGCAGTCCTGGTCCGCAGAGACAACAGGGAAAAACTTTTTGCCGCCTTTGACCAGTTGGAAGCTGTAGTTGACCAGCTGTTGAACTCAATTCAGAACGATATGCTGACTGCAGCCAGAGATTTTATGGAGACAAACAGTTTTGCAGCTGCCGATTTGGCTGAAATGGAAAAGATTATTACTGAAAAGCGCGGCTTCGTTTATGCCTGGTGGTGCGGCAGTGAAGAATGCGAACTGGAGGCAAAGGAGCGCATGGCCGCCACCATCCGCAACATCCCCCTGGATCAAGAAGGTGCAAGACAGCGGGTCTGCAGCGAGGCCAAATGTGTTCACTGCGGCCGGGACGCCCAGGAAGTGGCGATTTTTGCTAGAGCTTATTAACACAAAAAATTAACCTTTCCCTTTTTCGAATAATTGTTTATGTTGGCAGGAATATACAATCTCCCTGTCGAATATGACTAAGAATTATGGGGAAAGGAGTGATTTTGTGTCTTCAGAAAAGAAAATTCTCCCGGCTTTTTTGCTCTGTTTCTTTTTGGGTGCATTAGGTATCCACAGATTCTATGTGGGCAAGATCGGCACAGGTATCCTTTGGCTGCTGACTCTGGGATTGTTGGGCATCGGCGTCCTGGTTGACTTCATCATGATTTTGGTTGGTTCCTTTAAAGACAAGGAAGGCAAAGTCCTGGATCAGTGGACCTAGAGTAGCAAAACTAAAGCAGGGATGGAAAAGCCGTCCCTGCTTTCCTCTTCTCAGCCCTATCCTTTTTTCGTTAGCAGAAAAAAGGACGAACAGGTCTCTGGGTCGAAATATTACCCCAGGGTAATTAGGAGGCGATTGCTATGGAAAAATCTTGGGCCCTGGTTTTCGGCGGTGGCGGCGGCAAGGGCGCGTACCAAATTGGGGCCTGGAAAGGCCTGAAGGAATTTGGCGTCGACAAAAAAATAACCGCTGTGGCGGGAACCTCAGTAGGCGCATTGAACACCGCTTTATTCGTCCAAGGGGATTTAGAGCTGGCCTGCAAAGTCTGGGGTTTGGTGGACAACAGTTCCATCCTGGTGCTGGATAAGGCTAAGTATCTTGAACCCCTAAAGCGATTTGAGCTTAAGCGCATTATTTCTGACGGAGTTTTCTCCAATCAGGGCCTCCTCAACATGCTGGAGACCCATGTAGATTCTGCAAAGATCAGCCGCTCCCAGCTCATTGCCTTCGCAACCTGCAGCAAAATGCCGGAACTGAAGTTTATGAAAATGCTAAAATGGCAGATGGAGCCCACCTATTTTCGCCTCAACGGCCAAAAACCTGAAAAGATTAGATCTATTCTCCTTGCTTCCTCGGCAATTCCCTTTATCTTCGACCCGGTGGAAATTGATGGCAGCCCCTATGTAGACGGCGGAACCGCTGACAATGTTCCCATCCGGCCCCTCTATGACCTAGGTTACCGACATTTTATCGTCGTCAATCTGGACATGTACCACAGACTTCCCAGGAACCAGTTCAGAGACGCAGATATCATCGAAGTAATGCCCGCTCATACCTGGACCGAGAACATATTCGGCATCCTGGATTTCAGTCCTGCTTCCATCCAGGCTCAAATTGAAACGGGCTATAATGATACCACCCTCACCCTCTCCTCTCGCTTTTCTCAGCCCAATAAGCGCCGCCTTTTTTCAAAGCTTAAAACTCTGCTTCCCGGCAGAAAGTCCAGCGATGAATCAGGGGATTAACAGCCTCAACAAGGGGCTGTTTTTGTTTTTGAAGGCTGGCAAACAAAAAAACCTGCACCAATTGTGCAGGCATGCTACTTATTCTTTTTGGCCCAGCTGTCCCGCAAACCGACAATTCGGTTGAAGACCAGATTATTTTTGCTGGAATCCTTTGGATCCAGGAAAAAATAACCTTTGCGCATAAACTGAAACCTGCTTTCCGGGTCACAGTCCGCCAGAGCAGGTTCGACGATACAATCCTTTAGGACCAGCAAAGATTCAGGGTTGATATTGTCGGTGAAATCCTGGCCCTCATCTGCATCATCGGGGTTTTCATTCAGGAAAAGATTATCATAGAGCCGGACTGTCGCCGGCAAACCATGCTGAACGGAAACCCAGTGGATAACGCCTTTGACCTTTTTACCGCTGTTGTCCTCACCGCTTTTAGTTTCCGGGTCATAGGTGCAGCGCAACTCAACGACCTTGCCTGTTGAGTCTTTGATAACTTCCTCACATTTGATGATGTATGCGCCCTTGAGGCGAACCTCCTTGCCGGGAGACAGGCGGTGGAACTTCTTGGGCGGATCTTCCATAAAGTCTTCTTGTTCGATATATATTTCCTGGGCAAAGGGAGCTTTGTGGGTCCCCGCGTCTTCATCACCGGGCAAGTTCTCTATTTCCAGCCATTCCACCTGGCCCTCTGGCCAGTTTGTAATAATCACTTTTAAGGGTTCCAGCACGCCCATGACCCGGTGAGCCTTGGCATTTAGATCCTCCCGGATGCAGTGTTCCAATAAGGCCATATCCACCATGCTGGCTGAGCGGGCAACGCCAATGCGGTCGCAAAAATCTGCCACTGCCTCGGATGTGACCCCCCGGCGCCGCAAAGCAGCGATAGTAGGCATTCTCGGGTCATCCCAGCCCTGGACAAACCCTTCCTCCACCAGTCTGCGCAGCTTGCGCTTGCTCATGACGGTGTTGGTTATATTGAGCCGGGCAAATTCATATTGCCGGGGCCTGCCCTTTACGGCCTCAGGGTAAAGCTCCAGGGCGTTATCCACAATCCAGTCATACAGAAGCCGATTATCGGAAAACTCGATTGAACACAGAGAATGGGTTATGCCCTCAATCGCATCAGAAAAGGGATGGTCAAAGTCATACATGGGGTAGATGCACCACTTGTCGCCGGTGCGGTGATGACTGGCATGGAGGATCCGGTAGATAACCGGGTCCCGCATATTCAGGTTGCCTGAAGCCATATCAATCTTGGCCCTAAGCACTCTGGAGCCATCGGGGAACTCGCCATTTTTCATGCGCGCAAATAAATCCAGGTTCTCTTCAACGGAGCGGTTGCGGTAGGGGCTGTCCTTGCCCGGTTCAGTCAAAGTCCCTCTGTAATCCCTGATTTCCTCGGGACTGAGATCGCAGACATAGGCCCTGCCGGCCTTAATCAGGCGGAGGGCAAACTCATACTTGGTGTCAAAGTAGTCTGAGGTAAAAAACAGGCGGTCTTCCCAATCGGCTCCCAGCCATTTTATATCCTGCAGAATCGAGTCCACAAACTCCTGATCTTCTTTGATTGGGTTGGTGTCGTCAAAGCGCAAGTTAAATTTGCCCTGATAATCCCTGGCAATGGAGTAATTCAGCAAAATGGCCTTGGCATGGCCAATATGCAAATAGCCACTGGGTTCAGGGGGGAACCGAGTATGAATGCGCCCGTCATTTAGCCCTTCTTCCAAATCCTTGTTGATAATCGCCAAAATAAAGTTGCTCTTTTCATAATCTGCGGTCTCTGCCATAGTTATCCTCCTCTAAATACACTTGTTTAATTATATAAGAGGGAACCGGCCAATGCAACTGCGACAGCGGGGACGAACTTTTCAGCTGCAGTTTCCGGGAGGGCTTGCTGCAAAAAAAACAGGGCCATTGCGGCCCCGCCTAAAACTATTTAATAAATCTGATGCAGACTGGGTAGCGGTATTCCTGGTTGTTGCTGGCAGCCATAGCAGCCAAAATGCTGAAAACAATATTACCAATGCCGATTGCTATTAAGCCGATGATACCAATGACTACAATAATTAGGATTGCAGAGACAACGCTGGCTAATGCTAAAGTGATTTGGAAGTTCAGAGCTTCCTTGGCATGAGCTTTTACAATGGGCTGATCTTCCCGGGCAATAATAAAAATAATTAGCGCGCCGACAAAACCTGTGAATATACCTAGGATATGGGCAAGCATTGACATTGTTCTTTGATCTTCCATTTTATTTCCCCTCCCTTCACAAAATGCTGTATAAGTATCCTATTCATATAACTGGTCCGAAATTACTCCCCGGACTAGTCGAAAAATCCCTTGACCAGCACTGCTGGGGTGCCTGCATCAGCAGAACCGCTGACCAGGTCGGCAAGACTGGCGATGACGTCTTCCAGACGCCGGGGAGTAGTCCCTTCAGTTTCTGATTGATTCCGGTTTTCGGCGAGTTTATTTTTTAACTTATCTTCGATTTCACTGACACTCTGGCCTTGCTGATGATAATAATCCACCAGGTACTTATATTTGAACCCTTCCCGCAAAAGGTTTGTGAACCCGGGAGTGGCGCCAAAGACAGGCTTGGGATCAGCCAGTTCATAAATTTGGGTTGTGGGATCCTTATAAGCGCCGTCCCCATAGATGATAACCTCTATTTCTTTTCCCGTGACCCCGGCAACCTCCCGCTGCACATCCTGGGCAAAGGCAGAAGAATCCCTGGGGGCCAGTTTTAGCTTATCCCCCGAAGACATGTTGCTGCCCAATAGACCCCATTCCGACCAGGCAATGCGCTTGGGAGAAGAACACAAATCCGCAAGAGTTATTACCTTGACCTTGTTGGCCAAACACCGCAGAGTCTTTTCCCTCTTGTGAATATCGGCAACGATAACCCCGTCGGGGGAGTGAGTGAGGATATATTCCGGGTCATTGCTGAGGAGAATATTGGCTTTGGCTCCCCGCCCTTCAATAACCTGGCGATAGAGCTGGATATAATCCACTTGTGTAATTGGGTGTTTAAAGTTATGCCCCGCCAACTCATCCTGAGTGATGGGGTCGGAAATGACCTTGCCCAAGCTGCAGGCAAAATCCTCGCCGATAATTTGATTGCCCACCTCATCCCGGGGCCAGGAAAGCTGCACAACCACTTCCCCCTCCGGCACGGCGGCGGCGATTGCCTCCAGAACCATGACAAAGCGATTGCGACTGGCAATGGGAAAGACCACGCCTACTTTCGCACTGGGGCCAATATGCAAATGCGCCCGAACCTCCTGGGCTATTTCGGCAATGGTTACATAGTTGTTCTGGGACCTGGCCACCACAGATTCTGTCACACACAATACATCGCCGTCATCAAGCAGCGAATCCTCGTGGCAAGTCTTTACAATCTGGACAATCATAGCCAACAGATCGGAACCAGGAACGATTACACCCATCTTCAATCCGAAAGCTGCAGGGCCAATATAGGCAGGCAATTTAGCCATAACCTTCACCTCAATCTATGTATTGAAAACCGCAAGTTATTGTATCATATCCATACTGCATTTTCCATTTCCTATTCGGAGTGAGACCCCTAATCTGTCAATATTTGAGTTGTGTGCGAATTTGACAATAATATTTGCAGTTTCCGCCACTATCTTGGAACTGACTATACCTGTAATCTTCCCCTAAACAAAACGAAATTACTAAGTTTTTTTAACGGCGATAAAAGCAAAGCCGTTGAAAGCGTCAAGGAGTTTACTGCCCATTAAGCAGAGGAAGTTTAGGAAAACCAATACGCCTCTGTTCCCATTGGAAAACCGTCCAAGGAGAGGAACAGGGTCTCAGCTGAGACCCTGTTTCACCTTTATTTTGTTATCTTTGAACTACGACGGCTATACCCATGCCGCCGCCGATGCAAAGGGTGGCGAGGCCGGTCTTGGCATTGCGCCGCTTCATTTCATAGAGCAGAGTGACGAGAATCCTTGCGCCGCTGGCGCCAATGGGGTGACCCAAGGCAATGGCGCCGCCATTGACATTGATGATGTCTGTATTCCAGCCCAATTCCTTGTTGACTGCCAGGGACTGGGCGGCAAAGGCTTCGTTGGCTTCGATTAAGTCCAAATCTTCAATAGTAAGCCCGGTCTTGGTCAGGACCTTGCGCACTGCGCTGACAGGGCCAATACCCATGATCCCAGGATCAACCCCTGCATGGGCAGAGGCGACGAAGGTGGCCAGAGGCTTAATGCCCAATTCTTTGGCCTTGGTTTCGGTCATGAGAATCAAGGCAGCGGCTCCGTCGTTGATGCCGGAGGCATTGCCGGCAGTAACGGTGCCATCTTTCTTAAAGGCAGGACGCAGTCTTGCCAGGGAGTCAGCAGTGACTCCTGCTCTGGGGAACTCGTCGGTATCAACGATAACGGGATCGCCCTTGCGCTGGGGAATTTCAACAGGAATTATTTCTTCGGCAAAGCGCTTGGCAGCGATGGCTTCCTGAGTCTTGCGCTGGCTTTCAGCGGAAAATTCATCCTGCTCACGGCGGCTGATTTGATATTTCTCCGCCAGGTTTTCAGCGGTAATGCCCATATGCGTATTGCCCATTGCGCACCAGAGGCCGTCCTTAATCATGCCGTCCTCGATAGTGCCATTGCCCATTCTGTGCCCCCAGCGGGCCTTGCCGAGATAATAGGGTGCCTGGCTCATGCTCTCAAAGCCGCCGGCCAAGACAATACTGGCTTCTCCGGCAGCAATGGCCTGGGCTGCCAAGGCAACTGCCCGCAAGCCTGAGCCGCAGACCATGTTCACTGTCATGGCTGTGGATTCAATCGGCAAACCAGCTTTCAAGGCTGCCTGGCGGGCGGGGTTCTGCCCCTGCCCTCCCTGGAGAACATTGCCCATGATAACTTCGTCCACCTGACTAGCTTCAATTCCCGCTCTGTTCATGGCCTCCCGGAATGCTATTTCGGCGAGAGCCACAGCGCTTAGGTCTTTCAGAGCCCCGCCATAGCTGCCTACGGGGGTTCTAACTGCAGATGCTATAACTACTTTCTCCACGTAACACACCTCCGTTTAATATTCCATCGAGCCGATTTGCTCGGGAACGATCAATTCTGCGCCTGTATTAGCCACTACATCCTCCACTGTGACTCCAGGAGCCAATTCCTTAAGAACCAGGCCCTCAGCAGTCTTTTCAATGACAGCCATGTCGGTGACAATGTGAGTGACTTGGCCCATGGCAGTCAGGGGCAGCTTACATTCCTTGAGAATCTTTGGCGAGCCGTCCCTGGCCACATGCTCGGTTGCGACGATGACCTTGCGGGCGCCTACCACTAAGTCCATGGCGCCGCCCATGCCGGGCACCATCTTGCCAGGCACCATCCAGTTGGCCAAGTTGCCGTTGGCGTCAACTTCCAGAGCTCCCAGTACGGTTGCGTGGACATGTCCGCCCCGGATAATTGAAAAGGAAGTTGAGCTGTCAAAGCAGCAGCCCCCGGGCAAGATTGTCACCGGCTGGCCGCCGGCGTTGACGATATCTGCATCATATTCGTGCTCGGCGGGAGCAGGTCCGACCCCCAAAAAACCGTTTTCCGATTGGAGGATGACATGAACTCCGTCGGGGATAAAGTTGGCTACCATAGTCGGCAGCCCTATGCCTAAGTTAACCACATCGCCATGAGCAAATTCCTTGGCTATGCGGCGGGCGATCATGGCGCGCTTTGCCTGTTTTTCATCCATCTTATTCACCTTCCCTTACCAGGTAGTCAACAAAAATACCCGGAGTGACGACGTGGTCAGGATCTATTTCACCTGTTTCCACAATCTCCTCGACCTCAGCTAATACCAACTTGGCGGCCATAGCTTGCAGGGGATTGAAGTTGCGGGCTGAACGCCTGTAGACCAGGTTGCCGTGGCGGTCCGCTTTATGGGCCTTAATGATTGCCACATCAGCAAAGATGGGCTTGGCGAGAATATACTGTTTACCGTCAATAGTAACAACTTCATTGCCTTCCTGGGCCACAGTTCCCAGACCTGTTGGCGTCAGCACGCCACCTAATCCGGAACCTGCTGCCCGAATTTGTTCTGCCAGAGTTCCCTGGGGAATCAGCTGAACTTCCATTTCACCGGCATTCATTTGTTGCCCGGTGGGGGGGTTGGTACCAATGTGGGAAGCAATTACCTTGCTTACCTGGCGATTGACAACCAATCTGCCAATCCCTTTGTCTGGAAAACCAGTGTCATTGGCAATTACAGTTAAATTGCCGGTTCCCAACTCAACCAATTTTCCAATGATACCATGGGGGCTGCCTACGGCCAAAAAACCGCCGATCATAACACGGCTGCCTGGTTCAATCATGCGGGCAGCCTGTTCAAAATTAATAATCGGTTTCACCCAAACACCTCCATCGTTAGTAAAATCCTTATACATATTCTCCAATCCCGGAGGAAGTTCCTGCCCCCTGTACTAAAAACTTCATCTATAAAGATTTCCACAAATAATCAAAGATTGTATTGCATTGGGATTTTCCTTAGAGTATAATACTGGAGAACCCTGAAAATTAGTTGGCTGTCTCCCAGGTAAATCTACTCCTTTGTTAGGTTTATTCCCGGATGCCAGTCCAAACAGGGCAAACAAAGGAGGTTTTATTAAGTGGAGTACACCGACAAGACCCTACAGTGCCGTGATTGCGGAGCCGATTTTATCTTTACCGCAGGCGAACAAGAATTCTACGCAGAAAAAGGTTTCACCAATGAACCCGGACGCTGCAACGATTGCCGTTCCCGCAGGCGCCGTGAACGTTCCGGCGGCAACCGTGAAATGCACACTGCCATCTGCGCCGAATGCGGCGCCGAAACCCAAGTGCCATTCAAACCCACCACCGGCAAACCTGTTTACTGCAGCGCTTGCTTTACCCGTCGCTAGGAATTAAAAAAACCGGAGAAATCCGGTTTTTTTAATTCCTAATTTAACTCACAGCCAAGCAGACTCGAGGATTTGGACAGTGCCTGCCGGCTGAAAGCCCAACATCTTATAGAGAAGGCCTGTGGCCTGGCTGGCGGCATCAGCATATATGACTGCCGTGCTGAATCCCTTTTGTTCTAAGTAATTCAAAGTGTCTTTGAGCATGCGCCGGCCGAATCCCCGACTGCGTTTGCTTGATGGAGTCGATGCCGAGTTGAGGCGCACAATCCCAGCATCCCTGTCAATAACGGAATAGTACTGGGCAGCCACGGCTTCATCCCCGCTATAGCCTACTCTGAAGGCGTTCGGGTCAAAAGTTGATGCCTGCCGCATGCGCCCGAGGCAGGCGCTGTCCAGAGGAGGAATATCCATAAAGGCGTTGATGCCCTGATTAAAGGTGTCCAGCCACTGGGCTTCCAGGTCTGGCTGCTGGGCTAAAGACTTTACGGCAAAATCCTCTTCACCGGGATTCTGGTCAGGGGGCAGCTGGCACAAAGCCGCGCGCAATTCCACCTGCTCTCTGGCAACTTTCAATCCTTGCCCTGCCAGCAAAGCTGGAACCAGGTCACCGACAGAAGCAACCCGCAACATCATGGACCCGGATACAAGTGTCCGTGCCAAAGCAAAACACTGCTCCCAAAAAACAGTAAAATCCTGTTCTGTCATATGGCTGTCCACAGCAAGGCTGACAAAAATTAGGCCAGGTTGGATTTTCTCAAAAGATGCCAGGTATGCGCAGGCCAGCAGCTGCTCGCTGCCCTTGGCCAGCAAACAAGATTGTTCAGGGCCAGGCTGGTATAAGGCGAAGGTCTGCCTAAAAAAATCCAGCCGTGAATCGATTTTTTTTGTCTCCGGATAATGAAGCCGAATGACGTGGGGCAAGAATTGATTATTATATTTAATGATCTCCACCACGTTCCCACCACCCCATAAAGAAATGTTACAAATGTATTTCAACGGACACATTCAGAATTCCTGCTGCAAGCAGGAATTCTTTTTATATTAATTCGATTAATTGGCCGTCCCGCCTCCAGGCATAGTACTGATTTACTATTAGTACTAGCAGGATCGGGGCCCCAATCATCAGCATCAGCTCCAGCCAAATGCTGAAGAGCCCCCCCTGGGCAAAGGGCAATAGGATTGTCAGGAATAAATTGAGACCATCATACCAGCTCAAATAAAACATGGAGATCGCCAGAGGCACCAGCAAACCGGAAAAGTACAAGCGCAAGGCAGCCCATGGATTTTCCTTTGCTCTCAGAACTGCCAAGACCAAACCTGCCAGCAAAAAAATCAGAGGAAACGCTGTGGGCCATAATCCCAGGCCCAAAGTTTGCGACCAATGCCAGACAAAGAAACTTCCGGCAAACACTGCTGTCGCCAGGTTGGCCCACAAGCCGGGGAGCACCAACCTTCCAGCCTTTAGCTGGGGATCAAGATGTTCTAAGGCCTGCCAAAGCAAGAGGGCAAGAAAAATTGGGGAGAGGATAAAGAGCAATAAATTGAGCAGTTCTGACACAAAAAAGATATTTTTCATCATCATAGTCCAAGGGCCCGTCAAAGCAAAGCGCAGGATATGAGCGGCCCATACCAGAGGGGCAATGATCAGTCCCCGGCGCAGCAATGCAGTCATAGACAGCACTGCTGCCAGAGCCAGCAACAAGCACATACCCCGCAAAGCAGTAATATAACCGGTCTGCACTGCCCTCACTGTCAATACAGCGTTGAACTGGGCGGCACAAACAAAAAAGCACTGGGTCAAACAAAGGACTGCCCAAAAAACCACAAGGGCAAAGCCAAAACTTGTCCAACTGTCTATTTTTCTCTGAAGCATTTCAGTCCCCCCTTGTCAATATATTTCGCCCAAATTCTCGAGTTCCCTGCTCAATAATAAAAATCACCGATTTCGTAAATATTTTTCCGCCGGCGTATTGCCTGTAACCATTACTTTAAATAGATCACCATCCTATAAATTGATTTTACGCGAGTAACATGCAGGAAAAGATTAATTATTGTGGAAATAGATAGAAAACTGATAAGGAGGTTCGCTGATGCAAAAGACAATCGCTGTAATTTTTCGTCATCTGCTGAGCTTCAAGGCCAGCCGGGTCCAGCGGCTTCCCGGCAGCCCCAGGCAGGTGCTGGCTGGTGATCTGGCCCGCCTGGCGGCGACCCCCATGGATAGCTGGCGCTTCCAGGTGCCCCCGGGAACGGGACTGAATAAGGCCCTGGTCGATTTGTTTGCACTTTACGCCGCCATTCGCTACTGCTATACCGGCGAGAAAACCCGGCTGCACCTCAACAGAAACTCTCAAACTCAATTTCCCTGGTTGGAAATTCTCCCCCTGGAAAAGCAGGCAGATTCTATCGCCGTCAATCCCGATGGCTCCTTGGCTTGCTTTCTGCCCTCCCTGCCCCCGGGCCGGTGCTCCTCCTATCAGCAAAAAAAATTCCACCTCACCCCCGAGCTGACTTCCTGGCTGGTTGAAAAAATCTGGAGCTTCGCCGGCCTTAGGCCCGGCCAACATGCAATCATTGAACGCCTCTGCCAAGGTAAAAACACCCTGGCCATTCTGCCCACAGGCGCGGGCAAATCCATGTGTTTTCAGTTCCCCGCCCTGCTCTTGCCAGGCATCACTCTCGTTGTCAGCCCATTAAAATCCTTGATGCGGGATCAATTTGTCAACCTAGTGAAAACCGGCATCAGGGGAGCAGACTATATCGACAGCTCAAAAACTGCCGAGGAAAAGGCGGCGGTGCTGAACAAATTAAAATCTGGGGAAATCAAGCTCCTCTACCTGTCCCCCGAACGCCTGCAGATTGAGAGCTTTCAGCAGCAACTGACAGAGACCATGGCCACATACCCAGTCAGCCTCTTTGCTATTGATGAAGCCCATTGCATTTCGGAATGGGGCCATGATTTCCGGCCTTCATACCTGCGCCTGCGCCATTTTGTTTCTCAGCTCAAGAGTCCCCCCATATGCGCGCTGACGGCCACTGCCTCCCGCTATGTCCGCCAGGATATCCTCACCCTGCTGGGGCTCAACACCCAGGATTTGATTACTCCCGGCACTCTGGACCGCAAGGAAATCAGCCTGCAGGTGCGCTTGCTGGACCAGGGGGAGGATATCCATCAGGAGCTCATCAACATGGTATCAACAGAGATTCCCCAGGTTCTGGGCCGCAGCCTGGCAGATATCCACAGGTACGGGGCGGGAGTTATTTTCACTCCTTATGCAGCCCCCCAGGGCAGGTACACCCAGCCCATGGGCAGCGAAGAGATCTCCCGGGTGCTTCGGGATAATGGCCTGGAGTGTCAGCATTATCATTCCCAGCTCCCTGACCCCCGGCGCATTGCCATTCAGGATCAGTTTAAAGAGAATGCCTTTCCCCTGCTGGTAGCCACCAAAGGATATGGCATGGGAATTGACAAGGAGAATATAGATTATATAGTCCATCTCTCCTCCCCTGCTTCCCTGGAAGCCTATTATCAGGAAGCAGGCAGAGCGGGACGGGACGGTGAGCATGCCCATTCGGTAATCATTGCCCGCCCCCGTCTGGACAAATGTCTGCAGGCAGCAAGATCGGGGCTTCCCGACTGCTGCCGGGGCTGGCAATGTGAATACACCGGCGGGGAAAAGTGCAGCTATGGCATTCAGGCAGGTCTGCTGGCCCTGGAATACCCCTCTGAACAAGAAACCCTTCGGCACTTTACCAGCTTTTTGAATAAGCTGGCGGCCTCTGCCCAGGGAGGCAGGCGATTCCGCTATATCTGCCCTTCCAGACAATCGGCCCTGCAGCAAAAATACCTGTATTACCTGGAGCAGCTGGGAGCGGTCCGGGAATACACGATTTTGGAATACCGCAAGATTGACAGCACTCAGTTTGACTTGCTGCTGGAAGTAGAGCTGGCAGCGGCCGACAGCCTGGAAAACAAATACTGGCTGGCCAACAAAGTAGCGGAACGAATCGAAATCTATAAAGCCCAGAAGCTGAACATGTTGGATACCGTCCAGCGCTACATAAAAACCGACACCTGCCGGCGCCGGTTTCTCATGCAGTATTTTGGCGATATCACCCGCTATGAGCGATGCAATTTCTGTGATTGCGACGGCATCTCCCTGGAGGCTGCTCCTGAGGCCGTCAGGGCAGCCAGTATCAGCGGCTGTCTGCAGCTCCTGGAGGATGCCCTGGCGCAGCAAGATTTAAGCCTGGCGCTGGCGCTGACAAATAGAGCCGGGAGCATGGAAATTGAAGATGATATCACCGTCAGGTCCATGCGGGAGTTGGAAGACAGGCCATACAACCCTGCCGCCCTGTTTCTGGCAGGCATCTATTCCTGCCGGAGCCCGGACACTCAGGCCTATGGCCTCCGCAACCTTCAGGGCGCTGTAGATGTAGCCCTGGCAGATTTCCCCCAGCTGCTGCCAGAGATTTTTGCCCAACTGCCGGGCCCTGAGCTGGCCTACACCCTGGCGGGAAAATACCTGAACCGCCTGGGCCTTGCCGCCCTCAGCCAGCTGGCAATGACCCTGGACCCGCCGGAGCAATTTCCCGATGTCCATCTTGCCCTGCTGCTGCCTTCATTGCAGCAGATAAATCACGTCCTGATGGAGGTGCCCGCACATGACCGCTGAAGTCGGAACAGCCCTGTATCTGCAAGTGGAGCAAGCGCTCAAGGATTTTCAAAAGGGCGTGACCAGGCTCAAGTCCCAGCAGGTTGAAACTGAAGCACTCTTAACTAAGGGCAATGAGGCTTTGGATAACCTGGTCCTCCAGGTGGCCCGCACCGAAAAAATCCAAGCTGAGGTGGAGTCTGATCTCCGCCTCCTGGAGAAATTCCGCTTGGCTCAGGCTGAAGAGAATGCCCAGTTCTTCAGTCAGGTGACGACTGAGCTCAGCCGGCAAAGTCAGTCTGTCGGCAAAGCCTTGGACAATCTAAAGACCGACATCAGCGTCCGCCGCCAGGAATTGCTGGGTTTGGTTGGGGAACTGCGGAAACAAATTGATCAGCGGCTGCAAGCTCTTACCGCAGAGCTGGACGGTCTTAAAGGGCAGACTTCTGCTCTCAAAGGGCTGGAGGTTAAAATTCAGTCGCTGGAAGCTTACGCCAACAGACAGAGAGCCCTGGAGCGGAAGCTGAAGTTCCTGGGCTGGGGTTTTGTTGTCCTCCTTGCTCTCTTCCTTGCCGCCATGCTATTGTAGCTAATTGCCGAGCTTGGCGATTTCCTTGTCGATGACATCCTTATCCAAATTGGGAAACAAGATTTCCGGCTTTTGCACAGGACTGCCCCCAGGCACGCTTTGCCATTGCCAGCTGACTTCTGCAAGTCCCAAAGTCTGAAAAACTTTAGCAGAGGCGAAGGGAAGAAAAGGCGCAGTGAGCACTGCCAGATTGACAATGGCCTCAATGCAGACGGAAATAGTGTTTGCACAGACTTCTTTGTCGGTTTTCACTGTTTGCCAGGGAGCCTGGCTGTCAAAATACTTGTTGCAAGCCCGCACTTGCTCAAAGACAAGTTTCAGGGCTTCTTTCAGATGCCCGTCCTCGATGAGAGCGCCAGTTGCAGCATAAAGGGATTTGATTTCAGCTAACAGGCGCTGTCCTTCAGCATTGCTGCCGGCAGGAACACGGCCGTCAAAATACTTGTGCACAAATGTAAGGGTGCGGTTGACCAGGTTTCCCCAGGCTCCTGCCAACTCACCGTTATTGCGCTCGACAAATTCCCGCCAGGAAAAGTCGGCGTCCCGGGACTCAGGACCATTGACGGTAAGGAAGTAGCGCAGGGAATCAGCGGGATAGTTTTCAAGATAATCGGGAATCCACACCGCCCAGTTTTTGCTGGTGGAAAGCTTCTTGCCTTCGATGGTCAGAAATTCACTGGAGATAACCCGGTCCGGCAATTTTAAATTGCGGTCGATGGCCAATAGCAATCCCGGCAATATCACAGTATGAAAGGGTATATTGTCCTTGCCATGAATATAGTAACTGGTGGCTTCCTTGCTCCAAAAACCTTTCCAAGCGTCGGGCAGGCCGATTTCCTGAGCCCAGCGCCGGCTGGTGGTGAGGTAGCCTAGAACAGCTTCAAACCAGACATACACCCGCTTATCTTCATAGCCCTCAATGGGAATGGGAATTCCCCAATCTATATCCCTGCTTATAGCCCTGTCCAACAGGCCTTCTTTCAGGTAACGGCGGGTGGTCTCCCGGGCATTGAGCCGCCAGCTGAGTTCCTTCAGGGCTGCCAGCTCCTGAATATCCTTTTGAAAACTTGAAAGCTTAAAAAAGAGATGCTGGGTCTTTCGCAATCCCGGCCGATTGCCGCAGAGTTTGCAGCGCTGGTCCGCTAGATCGCAGGGATCCAGCAGGCTGCCACAGCTGTCACACTGGTCACCCCGGGCATCCTTAGCGCCACAGCGGGGGCAAGTGCCCTCTACATAGCGGTCAGGCAGGAATTTACTGCAATGTTCACACCAGGTCTGTTCCTGAATCTTGGGATAAAGCCAACCGTCAGCATACAGACGGCGAATTATCGCCTGCACCTGCTCCTGATGACTGGCATCAGTGGTGGCAGCATAGCAATCATAGCTGAAGCCCAGCCGGGCAAAATTGTCCACAAACTCCTCATGGTATTGGCTGGCAACCTCTCCGGGCTGTCGCCCTTCCTGGCTGGCTCGGACTGCAATGGGAGTGCCGTGGCAGTCGCTGCCTGACACATAGAGCACTTCCTCTCCTCGCAGCCGAAAATAGCGGGCGAGAATATCCGCCGGCAGCAGGCCGGCAATGTGCCCCAAATGCAGGGAACCGTTGGCATAGGGCCAGGCGCTGCAAATCAAAATTTTTCTTGTCATAGCTTACACCTCCAAAAAAATTATGCCCGTTCCGGCCAATCGGCCGGGACGGGCATTATTATCCCGCGGTACCACCCCGCATTGCCGCGTGCACACTTGCGGCCTCTTTCTGCACGATAACGGGCGCACCGTTACAGCCTTGCCCAGGGGGGTTCGGCCGCAAAGCTCCGGGACCATGTTCAACCGGGTTTGCGCTGCCGGTTTCCACCCTCCCGGCTCTCTGGCGTGCTCTGCCCGCTTTACTTTTCCCATCATTGCATTATGGGGTAATTATATATTCCCGGAAGAGAAAATGTCAAATATTTTGGGTAACCCCCAAGTTTTGCAGCAAGCTGTCGAATAAGATAACAGAGAACAAGTTTTCTCACTTTAACCCCCATAACTAAGTAAAACTCCTTAACAGGAGTTTTACTTAGTTATGGTCAAATTTTAGCAATCAGGGCCCAGACAATGGGGAGGATGTAGCGGCCGAGAAACCACAGGATTGCCAATAGAGCTAATAAATATGCGCCATTGCGGATCAGGGCAGAAATCGGTTGCTTAGTTTCGTTGTGACTCATGCCGTAACCCTCCTTTTCCATAGTGTGCCTCGGCAGGGCTCAGCTATACCAGTTAATACCCTTTACTGGTCAGGAAGATTCTGGGCATGGAACTACTTTTAATTCAGCAACCATACTTTTCAATTGTGATGATGGTGGTTGTGTCCTGTATCCGTCACCTTATAGTAATAATAAGTGAGGCAAGCAATCAGCCCCGCCAGCAGGGGATCTGATTCAGGCGCCTCTAAATTCACATCGTGGCCAAGTACCTCTCCGCCCAAGCGGCCCTTTAAATAACCTTGTTCATACTGCAAATCGGCAGAAAAACCGATAAAGTCTCCGCCTACCCGACCCCAAACTTTGCGGCCGTCAGTTTCCAAGAACAAATTTTTTCCGTCGACAACCCCACCCAAGCGTCCCCGCAGAGAATTGCCCTGCCGCTGCAAGACTACATCTTTGCCAATGACGAGTCCCCCCAGGCGGCCAACAATCTCAGCATCATCATAGCGCAAATCAATATTGCCACCCCGCAGCAGGCCGCCGCTGCGGCCGACAATGGTTCCGCCTGCCACAGTGCAGCTGACGGAGAAACCGCAAATTATTCCGCCTACCCGGCCGGATATGATCGGCATTTTTCCACCTCCCATTGGCTTAAAGCTTAGGCCTCCAGGCATTGAATTCGTCAATCCGTCCCAAATCTGTAAAGCCCAGCTTAGCATAGAGGCCGCTGATGAAATCTCCCGCAAGGAGGTACAAACCCCGTCCCCCGCTGCCGGTATATACCGACTGGATATGCTTGACAAGGGCAGAGGCGCAGCCCTGTTTCCTGTAGTTGGGCAATGTGCGCACATTGTCAATCCTGCTCAGCCCCCCCTGGGAAAAAAGAAAGCCAGTGGCGGCAGGCATCTGGTCCTTGCGCACCAAAAAATACTGAATGTGAGGATGGGACATTTCCTGCGCAAAAATTGCCGCCAAAGTCTCCGGCAAACCCCAAGACCGCTCCCCCAGGATGATGCGCAGAGCTTCAACCTGGTTGTGGCAACCGACTTTCTCCACGGTTATGCCTGGACTGATTCCCCCATCCTGTGGAATGTTATTCCACAGCATCATCTTATAGGATGCAGGCCGGATATTATATCCCCGCTCCAAGAGCTTCGCCTCAAGTTCAGTAGAAAAACCTAACTGGTTATAGCGCAGCCTGGGCGCCAATCCATGGCCCGCATAAAAAGCCTCGATTCCCTCAAGAATTTTGTCCAGGTTGCGGGCGGCCGGGCTAAGGCCCTCTGCATGGTTAGAATCAATGTGATCCGGTGCCTGGGTGTTGTAGTACATTCTTCCCCAGGGCCTGACTTCTACATTGCTGATGGCAGCATAGTATTTAGAATTGTGTTCGGCTAGAGTCTTTAACATAATATTCTTCCTCCCCGTTTTTTTTTGGGAAGAACGCCCTGAGCAAAGAAACAAAGCCCAAGGTAAGCAAGAGAAAACTTGGAAACAGCATGAATAAGTCCCCAGTATAGGCCCAAGCGGTCAGGGCAGCAGCCCCCGTGAGGACGAAAGCCCCTCCCCAGCCAGCTGCCCGCAAGCCTGCAGCCGGTTCTGTGGGCGGAAGGGCGGCAACTGCAGCCAGAGAGCTGAGCCAGCCTGGAACAGAGCAGCCTGCGCACACCAGCCACAGCACCAGCAGGACCGCTGATTTTATTAGGAGCAGCACTGCCAGCACAGTGAGGATAACCAAGTTTAACCAGGGGATAAGCCCTGAGAGCCAAGTGCATGCCAGCAGTGTAAGAATTCCCGTTACAACTAAGTCTTTCAGCGCCCGCAAGTACCACTTGTACCAGTTTATGTTTTGATGTTTTGACAAGTGCTCCTCCACACAAATTCTCCCTGCAAGCTGAGTGGGCAGGGCGGACAACAGATAAAATCTTGCCCCTGCCAATACTGCCAGAATAAAGTATGGTATTGACAACCAGCAGGTTTCCATTGATTGCACCACCTAATTTGATCCAGATAAGGAGTTGTCGACAATCGCCTGGCGGGCCAGTTCATCGCAGCGGTTGTTCATGACATTGTCTCCGTGGCCCTTGACCCACACCCACTGCACTTGATGAGGCTCAATCGCCTTTAATATATCCTGCCATAAGTCAATATTCTTAACCTTGCCCTGCTTATAATCTGTTTTAAGCCAGCTGGCCAGCCAGCCGGCATTAAAGGCTTGGACCAACAGGTTTGAATCGCTGTAAACAGTAACCTGACAGGGTTCCATCAATGCCCGGAATCCCTGGATAACGGCCATCATCTCCATGCGATTATTGGTGGTTTCGGCCTCAAAACCGCAGATTTCTTTAGTATGAGGCCCGAAAACCAGGATGGCTGCCCACCCCCCGGGACCGGGATTGCCGGAGCAGGCCCCATCGGTGTATATCTGCACCTTTTTTGCCATTCATCTTCCCTCCCTAAGCAGGATGTCAAGAAAAAAGAGAACCGGATAGTTCTCTCTAGTCAAACAGGTAAGAAACCCAGTATTCCCAGCCCTTGCGCTGGGGATGTTCGGTTTGGGCAATGCGGCCGGGAATGGCCAGCTGTTCACAAGCCAGCTCGAAATGGCAGAGGGCAATACCCATGTCAATTGGAATACCGGACCGGGCAAGTCTCCCAGACCTGCTGAAGAGGTGGACTGCGCTGGCGCCAAACCACAGCCGCCAAGGCTGACGGTTAATGGCAGAGGGCGCCCAGCGCACAGCTTCCAGTACTGTCCGCCAGGGATACCTGGTATCTCTGTCTTCAGCATAGACAGCTAATTTCTCCGGTGGCTGCCGCCTGCCGGATTTTTCTTTCGTCCCGGGTACTTTGTGGCCACGCCCCCAAGCTATCAGAGCTCTGACAGCCTGCCCTTTCTCCAGACCGAGATTGTCTCCCAGGGCCTCGCTGTCAAAAAGCGCCCCCAGCCAACAAGTGCCTAAATCCATGGCCGTCAGTTCCAAAATCACTCGCTGGCTGCTGTAGCCCAAATTGAACAAAGCTTCTCTGTCCCCGGCGGCGACGGCGGCAAGATACCAGGGAGCGAAAACTCGCCCGATGGGACCAATGCACCTTAGCCGCCGGTGCACCTCTGAGCCCGGCAGGAGAAAATACTTAAGAGCAGATGAATTATAGCCCTTGACATGCTCGCAGATTTTGCGAACCTGAGCAAGAGTTGCCTCGTTTACATCCTGTTCATACTGTCGGACCGAAATGCGGCGTTCAATCAGCTGAAGCCAGTTCATCTTGAGGCCGCCAAACTGTATTTTTCCGGAAGGCCAAATTTGCTCCTGGCCTCTTCAAAGGCATCGACAATGCCATAGGCATGCCGCAGCGAATCTACTAAGTAGTTGCGGCCAAAAGCCCCTTCAACCACCTGGCACATCCAGGTGCCCAGGGGATACCTGGCGGCCAGGGAAGCGCTGCCGGTCAAGGCCAGACTGTGCTCCAGCTCCCGAGCAAGAGCGGCGCCATTCTCCTTAGCATGAATGTACCTGCGCAAAAGCTGCACATCTGCCTCCCGCCGTTTTTCCGCCTGCTGCCAGAGATTATAAACAGGTCCGGAGACAGGCACGGTGAAAAACAGCGTTGCGCTTCCTTCTCGAAACATGCGTGCCAAAAAATTCTCCAGGGCGCCGCCAGCTGCATCCTCCAGCCGGGGCGCAACCAGCCTTGCCGTACATAACTGGTGGATGCGGTTGGCCAATAAAGACAGCAACGGAAAATCTCCCACAAACAGTTTATTGCCTCGCAGTTCCAAGGAAAAAAAGTTTACCGCCACCGTATTGCCCTCGGCGATAACAGGCTGGTCGCCGCCGGGAACAAACTCAACATTGACTTCAAACATCGCCCCGGCGGGCAGATGGCGAGTCACTTGCTGTTCAATGGAGGCGCCGGATATGCGGCCTAAAGCTCCAAGCACGCTCTTGCCGTTTACGCCCTCTTCAGCTAAAGCTTTTAGCCTGCCTTCCAGCCCTGGCTCCGCCAGTTCGGAAATCGCCTGACTGGGATCCCGGCCCAAATTGCGCCAATACAAGCGAAACCCTGGACTTTCTGCGGCCTGGACCATGGAATCTGGCTGCTCAGTCAGTATTTTAATCAGCTTAATATCTATACGGACAGACATTAACGTCACCCCCATAATTGGTTCCGCCCACAGCGTCTGTATAATCCGGTTTTATTAGGGAAAAGCACCGATGGTCGGTCGGTGCCGGTTTAATCAAAGAGCAGGTTGTCGCCCTTCTGCAGTCCCGTGGGGGTCTTGATCAGGTAGTCGCTGGCCCCCAGCCTAAGGGCATGTTCGATGATCTCTCTGCGCCGGTAGGAAGTGACCATTGTTATTTCAGGTTTGTAGTCCGGGAAATTGGCCAGTTCCTCAAGAACTCCTAAACCATCGAGCTTTGGCATAATTACATCCAGAAATATTTTGTCTGGCCGGTGCTGCAAAATACGCAAAACCGCATCGGCGCCATTATCTACCGAAGCGATAATTTTGTAATTCTGTTGAATTGCTAACGCTTCCACCCTTGCCCGGGAAATAGGATCATCATCGGCAATAATTGCTGTTTTCATCATCGGCTTTTCCCCTCTCCTGCCGTTTTTGATTTATTCCACATTGGCTCTGCAAATCCCTGCCTCTTTCAGAATTATTCTTTATCCCCCTTAGGCAATAGCTTGCATAAACTGGAGCAGAAAGCCTATTTTGCACTGGCCTAGGGGGGACTGGCAATGAAATACCCAATTTCACCACTGGATTTTCAGCGGGATTTCGCCGGATTTGTCGCGCTCAGCCATGCCATCTACGGCAGGAGGGCAGTGACCGACAAGGCGATGTACCAATGGCTGTTTGCCGGGAACATATATAATCCCAAGGGAGTTCATCTCTTCCATATAGCCAGGGATAAAGATAAAGTCATCGCCTCAGATGGTTTGCTCCCTGTCCCCTTGCTAATCGCCGGCAAAAGGTATTTGGCAGCCTGGTCAGTCAAGACAATGACCCATCCAGACTACCAGCGCCAGGGAATCTTCCGCGCAATGACAGAATACAGCCTTGCCCGGGCAAGGGAGTTAGGAATTCACTTGATCCTGGGCTTTGCCAACTCTAATTCCTATCCCGGCTACGAAAAGTTCGGTTGGGACTTTCTCATGGAGCGGCGGGCAGTGCTCCGCCCCCTGGACATCGAAGCAAGTTTATCAAGGAAACCCCTCTTGAAGCCCCTTGCAGGAATGGGCAACAGTCTCTACCAAATTTGGGACAGAAGGCGAATCGCCGCCCTGGCCAAAGAGGCTGGTGCCATTGAAACCGCCATCCTTCCCGCCGCCCCCCCGGCTGCCGAGGCAATCTGGTCCCAGATGAAAGACTCCTTTGCTGTGCTTGTAGAGCGGAACTATCCATATCTCCACTGGCGATACAACCAGCGTCCCTGTCAGGATTACAAATTTGTGCTGGCACGGGACGGGGATAAACCATTAGCAATGCTGGTCTTTCGCATAACAGACAGGCGTTCCTGCATCATCGTGGACTACTTGGGGCACCCCCGGTCCCCGGCCCTCCCCGCCCTGCTTTACAAGACAATTCAGTATTGCCAAGTGAAAGCCATCCGCCATATTCTCAACAGTTCCGGCAGTATTTTTGACAACTGCCTTAGGCAATACGGCTTTAAACCCCTGACCGCTGCCTTGGCCAATAATATGCTGATTGCCTGCCCAATCACGGAAATTGACCTGGCTCCCCTGCAAACTGAGGCTAACTGGTTTTTTAGCTATGGAGACAGTGAATTGGACATTGACCTGCAGCCCCTGTCAGCGGAATAAACAAACCCCCAAGAAGGGGGTTTTGCGCTTATGAATATCAATAACCCAAATGCTTCTCTCTGATTCCTGAATTGAGACATTCTCGTGCCACTTGCACGGCATGGGTGCTGCTAAGGGAGAAGTCCCCCTCCAAGGTCACGACCAACAAATAATCATCAAAATAACAGATATACCAGGCTATCTGCCGGGTCCGGCTGATTTCAGAGGTGCCAGTCTTACCCCGGACTGTGCTGCTGTCCACCCAGGCCAAAGCTGTGCTGTCGGAGGCTGCATATGCCAGAACCCCATCCAGCAATTCCAGGTTATCCTGATCAAAATCTGTTTTCAGCCACTGGCCTGGCGCCTCGTCGGCCAGGAGACGGGGCCGCGGCAAAATACCGTCCCCCCGGGCCAGAGCCGCATACATCAGGGCCAAATGCAGGGGCGTTGTCAGCATTTTGCCCTGGCCATAGCTGGTATCGGCCAGAAGCACGCTGCCTTCTTCCCCACCCAGCTGAGATTTCTCATAGCTGAGGGCAAAGGGCATTGGCTCTTCAAAGCCCAACTGGCGAACATAGGCGGCAAAAGCCGGCCAGCCCACCTTCAGACCCAGGTCGGCAAAGTAGACATTATCCGACCAGCGCATGGCCGCCCACAAATCTACGGGACCAGGGGGGCGAATGACCCGGGTGACCTGGTAGGCGCCCCAATCGGAGCCTCCCTGCCATTGGCGGGGGGTATCCCAACTAAAAGCGGGTTCGAATACATCTTCCTCCAAAGCCATGAGAGCAGTAAAGGGCTTAAATACCGAGCCCGGAGGATACAGGCCGTTAAAGGCCCGATTGAGGAAAGCAGAATCCAGGGCCAGTAGTTCTTCATACTGAGCGGAGCTGATCCCCTGGACAAAGAGATTGCAGTCAAATCCCGGCTTGGAAACCACTCCGACAATATCTCCCTGGGCAAAGTCCAACAGCAGCACACTGCCTGGCCAATCTCCCAGGGCGGCGTCCATTACCCGGATTTTCCTTAGATCCAAAGTAGTGACCACATCTTCACCATGAATAACCGGCCGCTGGGCCACTACTGATAAAGTATTGTTATTCTCGTCCCGGATGTCAATAACCTGCCCCGGCCTGCCGGCCAAAGTCCGGTCACAGGCCTGCTCCAGGCCGCAAAGGCCAACAAGATCACCAGGTTCAAAGCCCAATTCAGCCAGTTCCCCCAGCTGCTCTGCTTCCCCCCTCCCAATGTAGCCAATAGTCTGGGACAGTGAGAGCGGGATATTATACACCCGGCCGGTCCGAGCCCGGGCCAGCACTCCAGGCAAAGCTGTTGCCGGCTGCCGGACCTGGGCCCAGGTTACACTGTCTACCGTTGCCACTGGCACGAAACTGTCCTCACGCACCCAACCCTGGCCTAACAAAGACTCGATCTCTGCCGCCTCCCTATCCAGCAGCAGGGCGAGGGAATTAATCGTATTGGGGCTAAGACTTCCGGGGACCAGGCCAACTTCATACACAGTGCCGGTGGAGGCCAGGGGAGTAAGATTGCGGTCTAGAATATCTCCTCGCTCTGGCATCTCTCTCTTGACTCTTACCACCCGCTGGCTGGTGAGTCCAGGAAAGATATGGCAGTGGTCCCAATTAAGGCGCCAGCCCCCCTCCTCCTCCACCATCTCCAGGGTATAATCCTGACAAAACTTGCCGACAGTGGAGGTATCAAACTCTAGTTGATACTTTAATTTGCCTTCAGTGCAATTGTTCAACGCCAGAGTGAGCTTGGTCAAACCAACGCCCTCTGAAATATTCCGGTGGCGGCTGACAAAAACCTCTTCTTCGCAGGCCGCCTGTGCCTGAACAGAGAGAAGATTGTACATGCCTGCATAATCTCCTGCCCACCACAGCTCAATATAGGCGGCCAGCGCCTGTTCCGGAGCCTCCCGGGCACAGCCGCCGGCAGCCGTAAGGACCAGACAAATCACCACCACAAAAACCACTATCCGCATCAGGGACACTCCTTGTCGTAAAATCAAGGGACAGAGAGCAGAGGGGGCACAACAGTTATTTAGTTATCTGCAAAAACTCCCGGGCATCGGCTACAGCCATTTCAACAGCCTGCCGCCAAAAATCTTTCTTAGTGAGATCAACACCCAGGTGACGCGAAGCCAAATCTTCAACCTTCATGCTGCCGGTATCCCGCAGCAAGTTGATGTATTTCTGCTCAAAATCCGCCCCGCCTTCTTTGGCCATGGCATAGATGCCGGAGCTAAACAAATAGCCAAATGTATAGGGGAAATTATAGAATGGCACTCCGGTGATATAAAAGTGAAGTTTGGAGCACCAAAAATGTGGATGCCAGACATCCAGAGCATTGCAAAAGGCCTGTTTCTGAGCCTCCAGCATCAGCTCGTTGAGCCGTTCGGCGCTGATGGGCCCCCGGCGGCGTTCGGCATAAAAGTTGGTTTCAAAGATAAAACGGGCATGGATGTTCATAAAAAAGCTGACGCTGTTATCTGCCTTGGCAGCCAGCAGGGCAATGCGCTCTTCCTTGCTGGCAGCATTGGCAAGGGCCGCATCGGCCACCACCAGCTCGTTAAAAGTCGAGGCTGTCTCAGCCACATTCATGGCATAGTTTTGCGCCAGCACCGGCAGATCCGTCATGACATGCTGGTGGAAGGCGTGGCCCAGCTCGTGGGCCAGGGTGGCGACATTGTCGGCAGTGCCCATAAAGGTCATGAACACCCTGGTTTCCTTTGAATAGGGCAAGCTGGTGCAAAAGGCTCCCGCCCGCTTATGCCCCCGGTTTTCTGCCTCCACCCAGCGCTGCTTGAAAGCGCTGGTGACGAATTCCGCCATTTTAGGGCTGACTGGCTGCAAATGCTGAACGACGAAATTAGCGGCCTCATCAAAAGTGTAGGCCTTGCTCACCTGGCCTAAGGGCGCAGAGACATCAAACCAGGTCAGCTTTTCCAGACCCAGAAGCTCTTTCTTGCGCTGTAAGTACTCAACAAATACTGCTTTACTTTCCTCAATGGCACCCCACATGGCAGCCAAAGTTTCTGCCGTCATCCGGTTGTACTCCAGGGGCTCCTTGTGGAAGGACTCCCAGCTCCGATGCTTATAAAGATTCAAGCGAAAACCCGCCAGATGGTTGAGGGCACTGGCGCACAGTTCTTCTTCCTCGGCCCAAGCTGCTTCCCACTTTTCTCCTGCCTGAGAGCGCACCTCTGGACTGGGGTCAGAGAAAAGATTGGAAAACTGCCCCACCGAATAATCTGTTTCTTTGCCGTTGACAGTCCAGGGAATAACCATGCGGCCGGTGATTATGTTATATAGGTCGGACCAGCCGTGATAGCCGTCGATGCTCAAGTCATTTGCCAGTTTCTCCTGTATCGATGGCATCTTATCTCTGGCTTTCTGCCGGAGCTCATCCAGGGGGAAGGCGACAGGCTTAAAGGCCGGCGTTTCCAGGAGCTTAGCCCAGACGGTATCGTCCATCTGCAGCAGCCGCTCCTCCACAGAAGTCAGCACAGAACCCAAGGCCGCTGACACCTGGCGCAACTGGCCGCCCAGGAGTTTGGCCTGGGTGTCTTTGGTGTTCTGGGCGTTAAGACAGCCGATAAATGCCCCTGCCTGCCGGAGTCTGGCGGCAATATCCTGAAACTTTACGAACAGTTCATGCCACTGCTCCGGCTCATCCCCTGCAGGAATGGATTTTTCCAGACCTTCTACATCTCTTGCCACTTGTTCAATATGTTCTTTGAGCTGGGGTGATTCGCTGCCCCCCGGGAAAATAGAGTCTAAGTCCCAAATTGGATTTAAATTTTTCAACATAATCATCCCTCCTGTATAGTCTTATAGTATTTCGCCACACCACATAAAATACCTGCCCGCCTCTAGGAACCTGGGTGTTTAACCTCCCTTGACTATACCCATTTAATATGAATCATGTTATAATTTAGACACTTCGCTATGAAGGAGTGAAATCCCATTAAAAAGAAGCTGACAGTTCTGGCTTGGACTCTCTTAATTCTGATGGTCTTATCCGCTTTTGGCTGCTCAAACCCATTTGCACGAAGGGAGCCGCCCCCAGAGGATGAAACCCCTGCCGGAAAAGACCCAGGGGAAGATCCCGGCGAGGATCCAGGCGGTAATTCCGGGTCAAGCGATCCTGCGGACATTAAGATGACCGCCCCGGTTACCCCAGTGCCTCAAGGGGCAGCCGCCAATATCACCTACGCGGTAATTCGCAAAGGCGACCTGTGGTTGGGCACCGACAGCACCCACCTCTGGCGGCAGACTGACAGCGGCGATGTTGCTGAAGCAGTTTGGGCTCCTAACGGCCATGCAATTGCCTTTCTCAGAACGCCAACCCTGGATGCCGGGGTCTATAGCTTGAACACCCTTGTTCCCGGTGACACCCCTGTTCTCGTAGACCATGATGTAGTCGCAATTCCCGCCTGGCTGAATTCCAGAGGATTTCTCTGGAGCCCTGACAGCACTCAACTGGCCTATGGAGTAAATAACGGAACCGAAATCGGCGTTGCCGGACCAGGTCAAGGCAAAGGCAGCTTTTTGATAGACCTGGAGCTTGAACAGGGTCCCTACTGGCTGTCAAACGATTGCCTTGTCTACAGTTCCTCCGGCCAGCGACCCTCACTGGTTATTGTCAATACCATGGGTGACGTAATCAATACTCTGCCTGACACCTCAGGCCCCTATCCCATAAACGACGGAATCTTTGCAGTATCTGGAGAATATGATCCTGACGGCATCATGGAGTGTTTCTACTATACGGGAATTGTGCATGCCGGGATTGACGGCGCCAATGTCCGCCAGGTATACAATGAAAATCCTGATTTCTGCCTTTTCTCCTGGAACCCTCTGGAGCCATCAAGGAACACTGATGCAAAATACTTTGCAGTCTCCAATGCAGGCTCCTTGTTCTTACAAAAATATGCAGGCCTTACCAAAGCCTATCCAGAAAAGATTGATTTGTTGACTCAGGATATTTACCTTACCTACTCGGAATTCAGCTATCCATTTTGGTTTGCCTGGGCCCCAGATGGCAACTCCCTCGCAGCCCTGCGCTTCACCCTTACCCAAGAAGGGGACTTTGGTGAACAGGAAGGAGTCTGGGACTTGGTCAGATTAGACCGGGAAGGAGATCCGGAAATGCTGTTGGCAAATATATACAGTGTCAGCGGAGATGAGCAACCAATACCCTTCCTGGCTCTGCCTTTTAACTGGTCCCCTGAGGGCCGCCAGATCAATTATCTGGTTGAGGAAAGCGACGGCGATGATTTATGGCAGATTAATCTGGCTGACAAAACCCACGGCTTGTTTCTGGAAGACAGCGGCCTCCCCGATTACCGGCCGTAAATTCCCTAAAAAGCAATAAAAAACCGTGCCTGCCGGCACGGTTTTTTTTACCTGGGATTTAAGTGGGTGATACGCAGTTCTAACAGCTGGTTGGCGCCTTTAATGGTATTCCTGATCAGGGCGAAGTATAAATCCCCATCCTGATGGAACCCGTAATGGTTGACCACTGTGGTCCAAAGACTGGCAAAGGAATACACATCCAGACTTCCCAGCTCTGTGCTTTCACTTGAGGTCTCTTCAAGTTTATACGCAGAAGTATCAATGGTGCCATCGGTCGCAAGGGTCATCTGGGTAAGTTTAACCAAATTTACATAGATCATCAATAACATTCCCAAGGGATTGCCCCAGGGTTCAGCTTCTTCGCCGTCTATCTCCAGCTTCAAGCATTCCCAGTCACTGTCAAACCAGATCCTTGTCTCTTCAGTGCTGCCTTCGACTTTGGTTAGGAGGATGACCTCAGCATCCACCCCGTCAACTTCCTCAATTCCCTCGGAAACATAATGCATTGACCAGGTAGATTCTTCGCCGTCTTCTCGGACTTCTTTGTAGCTAAAGCCAAATTCCGCAAAGGTGTTCAAGATATCTTTCCAGTCTGCGGGATAAAAGATATTCCCTTCTACCACTACATCGCCGTCCGTAGGCTCCTCAACATCGGGGTCCTCACCATCGGGGTCCTCACCATCAGGATCCTTGCCATCAGGATCCTTGCCATCAGGATCCTCACTTGGAATTAAATCCTCAAGATCGCCAGGAATAAACTTTTTAATAAGCCCGCAACCAGACAAGGTGGCAACTAAAAATACCATGAGCAGCAGCAATGCCACATATTTTTTCACAAGTAACCCTTCTTTCCGTGGATTTCTCCATACCTAAATGGAGTACTAACTTATTCTAATACCAGTTAAGAAAGAAGTCCTTGCTGTAATTGACACTTTCTTTTCAGATATTGCGGATTTGACCCGGACAATCCTTTACACCCTGCGCAATCAGGGTAGCGAAAAAGGCGGGGATTAATACTTCCCGCCTTTTCTTATATACTAAAAGCCAATAAACGGCTTAGCCAGCAAGGTCAGGGGCTGCGCTCTGGGCCCGGCAGAGCTTGCTGTACAGTCCGCCATTTTGCAAAAGTAATTCATGGGTGCCCTGCTCCAGGATCTCCCCGTCTTTGAGGACAATGATTTGATCGGCATCCTGGATAGTGGACAGGCGGTGGGCGATGACCACTGCAGTCTTGTTTGCCTTGAGTTTGCTCAGGGCCTCCTGAATCAGGCGCTCAGTCTGGGTGTCAACTGCCGAGGTGGCTTCATCAAGAATGAGAATGGGAGCATCTTTGAGAATCGCCCGGGCAATGGATATCCTCTGCTTCTGCCCCCCAGACAGCTTGACTCCCCTCTCGCCGATCCGAGTGTCATAGCCCTGTTCCAGGGACCCAATGAATTCGTGGGCATTGGCTGCTTTGCTGGCGGCAATCATTTCTTCTTCCGAGGCCTCTGGGGATCCATAGAGGATATTTTCTCTGACGGTACCGTTAAAGAGGAATATATCCTGGGAGACCAAGCTGATTTGCCCCCGCAGGCTGGCCAGGGCCTGATCGCGGATATCCACTCCGTCCACAAGGATTTCCCCGGCAGTAGAATCGTAGAAACGGGGAATGAGGCTGGCGATAGTGGTCTTGCCCACACCGGTGGCCCCCACCAGAGCCAGGGTCTCCCCGGGGCTGACCTTAAAGGAAATATCTTTGAGGACAGGAATGTTGTCCACATAAGAAAAGCAGACATTGCGAAATTCTACAGCCCCAGACACTTTAGCCAAGATAATTGGCTCTGGAATCTCCTGTATCTCCGGCTCCCGGTTAATAATCTCCAGCACCCGCTCGGCGCTGGCTAGAGCCTGCTGCAGCCCTTCGTTGATCTGACCGAGAGCTGTGATAGGCTGATAGAAAATATTCAGGTAGAGCAGAAAAGCCACCAGGTCCTCCAGGGGCAAAGCGCCTGTGAGGGCCAGACGGCCCCCAAAGAAGATGACAATTACCGTCCCCAGGCTGGAGACAAATTCTATGCCAGGATGAAAGGCATTGGTCACTTTCAGGGCCCGCAAAATCGCCTTGGTCTGAGCCTTGAGGGAATGCCCTGTCCGCTTGCTTTCATATTCTTCTTGGGTAAAGGCCTTAATTTCCTTGATGCCACTAAGATTGTCCTGAAGGATGGCGTTCAGCTCCCCCACTTTTTCCTGATTCTTGCGAAACAGGGGCCGGGATATCTTGCTGAAGCGGATTACCAGCCAGGCCAGCAGGGGCACAGGAATCAAAGTATATAGGGCCAGGGCGGGGCTCATGGAAAACAAAATGACAAAAACCCCGATTAACATAATGCCGTTGACCACCACTGTGGGGATGGCGTGGGCAAAAAGAATTTCAAAATTACGGGTATCGTTGAGAACCCGGGACATCAATTCCCCGGTAGGCTTATCGCTGAAATACCGCAAAGACATTCTTTGCACCCGGTCATACATATGCTGGCGGATTTCTTTGACCATATTCCAGGCGGCATAATGGGAGATGTAATCGGTGCCAAACTTGGTTACGGCCCTAATTGTATAAATTGCCACCACCAGCAGGGCGAGCAAGGTGACCTGGCGAAAATCCCCCTGCCCCTGAACGTCGATGGTTATCGTCTGGATTAAATTGCGAATGGCCCAGGGGCCAGCTAAACTGGCGGCAGTGACAAAAATCATACATACTGTCGCCAGCACTATCCACCATTTATACGGTTTTGCAAAGGGCACTAAGGCTTTAATTTCTTTCATTAATTTTCCTCCCACGGGTCCTCTCCCAGCAATTTGCCAAGCAGGTCGCCCATGGTTTTCAGCTCAGCATCACTTAACCGCCCCATGCGTTCCTCAATATTTCTCCTGTGCTGGGGCTGGACTTCTGCAAGGAGCTTCTTCCCCTCTTCCGTAAGCTTAATCAGCCAGACCCGGCGATCCTCTTTGGAATGCTCCCGATAGACCCAGCCGCTCTCACTCATCCTGTCCACGAGGCCGGTCATGTTGCTGGCATTGCACTGCAGCACCCGGGCCAGCTCATTGGCAGGCAGGCCCTGCTCGCCAATATGAAAAAGGGCATGAAACTGAGGCCAGGTTATTCCGTGCTTCTCAATCTTTTTCCGTAGCTCAGCCTTCAGGCGAAAGGAAGTCCTTCTTAACAGCCAGTAGACATCCCTGTGTAAACTATCTCCCACTTTATTCTCCTCCAAACTAAATAGTTCATATATTGATTATATAGCAACGAAGCATCCTGTCAATAATATCAGAGCATCTTCCTCATATTACCAAAGGGTCCAATGGGGACATTTTTTTTGGCCGATTTTGCTTTGGCTGCCCGGTAACTTATTTTTTTCAGTAGCTTGCATTATACTATAGCATAATGTATAATATCTGCAGTTGCATAAACTGAAAGGAAATGCCGATGAACATTCAATTTAAAAAAGGAGTACTTGAGCTATGTGTCTTATCACTGCTAACCAAACGGGATTTTTACGGTTATGAGTTGGTAGAGTATATATCCCAACATATAGATATCTCTGATGGGACTATTTATCCTCTGCTCAGGAGATTTAGAGCCGACGGATATGTAACTACCTACTTACAAGAATCCCAAGAAGGACCGCCACGAAAGTATTACAAAATTAAAGAAGACGGCAGGCAGGCATTTAAGGAATTGCTGGAGGAATGGGAAGAATTCACTGCCAGGGTGAATGAAATCATTAGGGGGGATTTAAATGAATAGGGAAGAATTTTTTGAACAGTTGCGTGAGGGGCTATCTGGATTGCCTGAAAGCGAAATAGCGGATATTCTATATGATTACAATGAGCATTTTGAAATCGGCTCTTCCAAAGGAAAAACTCAAGAAGAAATAGCCTTGGAACTTGGCAACCCCCAAACTATAGCGAAATCCTATAGAGTCAACGCTAAAATAACTAAAGCGGAAAAAAACCCATCTCCCTCAAATCTTATCAAGGCGTTGCTAGCGGCGATGACATTAGGTTTTTTCAATTTGATTTTCGTTCTCGGGCCATTTCTTGGTGTAATCGGCTTGCTCTTTGGTTTGTATGGGATCTCTATTGGTTTTGTTGCAGGCGGGATGGGCTCTATACTTAGCACACTTGCAGCTCCATTTTTTTCCGGCATACATATTGGAGTACATCCTATTACTTCTATAAGTATAGGGACTGGCTTAACTGCTCTAGGAGTATTGCTGTTAATTGGCAGTTTTTATTTAACTAAATTCTTATACCAACTTACGCTTAAATACTTAAGATGGAATTTGGATGTTATCACCAAATAGGAGGAAAGAGCAATGAAAAAAACAGTCCTCATTTTAGTTGGCATAATGCTAGTGTCTTTTGGAATTGGCTTTATCTCTTTAATTCACTATGGCATCAAATTTAATGACAATGGAGTAGGCCGAGGAATAAACATATTTTCGAATGATGCTTCTGTCCAGATTGGTCCGGGCGGAATCTTTATTCAAGATGGTGATGATCTTGTCAACATTGGTCCGGGCGGAATTAAGATTCATGATGGCAGTAGTTCAATAAATATTGGCCCCGGTCTTAGTTTCCTATTTAGCGGGAAGCAACCGGGGGAATTAATCGAAGAAACCGTCAATGAGCAGGAAATTGTTGATTTGGTAGATGTAAAAATTATTAAGATTACTTCTTCCTTTGTGGATGTGAATCTGATTCCAGAAAAACGTGATGACCTGAGGATTCACTATAACGGTTATATTAGGGCCAGTGATATTCCAAAACTAACAGTTGAAAAAACAGCTGGCACCCTTTCCATATCCCTTGCCCAGAAGAATTCCAACAGCAATGTGAATTCCAAGGCAAAACTGGATTTATACATTCCCGATGGATATAAAGATGCAATCAAGGCCAGCACTTCTTCTGGGGACATAACATTATCCGATCTGGCACTTACCGATGTAAGCTTTTCTGCCAGTTCCGGTGACATTACAATCGCAGCCAGCAATATCAAGACATTGGCTGCCAAAAGCTCTTCCGGCGATATAATTGTGCAGGACTTTAGTGGAGATTTTAACGGGAAATCAAGCTCCGGAAAAATTAAATTGCACTTTGCGCAATTCGCCAACAATATCAACGCGGCCGCCAGTTCAGGAGATATTGAAATTCAATTGCCCGCTGTGGCGGAATTTAACTTAAATTCAAATACTTCCTCCGGGAATATAGCTGTAGAGTTTCCAATTACGGTTTCCCAAAATACCAAAAACAGCTTGTCAGGAAGAGTAGGCGACAGCCAGCATACTATTAACATTAATACCAGTTCAGGCAACATAAAGATTAAAATGAGCAACAACTAGGGATCGAGACAGTCTTCACAACTAGTTAATATTAAGCTTACATTCAGCGCCCTTATTCATCCTTTTCCCGGGACAAAGAGAAACGTCCCCTATTGTCCCACCGGCACGAAATTAGAAAAACCCGGCCAAGCCGGGTTTTTACATTCTGGGCCGGAAGACCCTGCCTCTACAGATATTCATCTAGAGGGATCATTGCTCTTCGGCAAATATCAGGTGAACTGGCCCAAATTCATCAGCCTTTACTTCCATCCCTGCGGGCACTTGCAGGTATAAAAGCACATCAGGTAAAAAGCCGCTGATTTCCAAATGAGATTGCTCAGTCTTAGGGGAAAATTGGGCCAGGATGTCCCTGGAGAACGAATACAGCTTAATTTTTAACTCCGGGGGACTGCTTATTACCAACTCCTTCCCCCTGAGACTGAGCTTGTAAGGCGGGATGCGTCCGATGATAAGGGGGCTATTAATATACTCATTGATGATAATCTTATCCTGCTCAGTGTCCGTATTGCTTACCACGACCACTGTACCCATATTATCTGCTGCGCTGGTCACTGTCAGAGTCTTTTCCTGACTTTGAAACTCCCAGCTCCCGACCATCGCAATTCCTTCGGCCTCAGCTAATTTGCCTTCAACTGCCTTTTCAATTAGAGATGAGAATTCTTCCCCCTTAAAAATGTCTGGGGATTGCGGATATTGCGGCAGGGCATAAAAGGCAATGAGGGCAATCAAGAGCACAGCCGCATAGGCCATCGGCACTTTGTAATACCTGCTAATCATCTGCGCACCTCCGTTCTCCGGGAAACCACAATCGAACCCAGCAGTAACAGTCCCGATGCCGCTAAAGCTTTGAGAACAAAGATGCCTGGTGAAGTTTCTGCTGTAAAGAACTTCATTGCCGTTAAGCTTAAGCGGATATTCGGATTCCTGACCTCCAGCATCAGGCTTCCAACCAGGAGGGCGGGAACAATTACTGCGAGAATCTTGCGGCGCTGGATCAGGGAGCCTAGAAAATACCCCAGTGTTGCTGTTAGAGTGACGTAAAGGGCTGCCACTAGAGTCCCCAGCAGCAAATCTCCCGGCGGCAAATAGAAATCGGCGCCGATAATATCTGCTCCTCTGCCGGAAATAAAGAAGATGACACGCATGAGAATCCCCCCCAGCGCTATCACCAGCCCGCCTAAGGCCCCCATGGTCAGCAGCAAAGCAGCGTTGGCCAGGCTGCGGCTCAGCCTGGTGGAGACAAAGGCAAAGTCCAGATTAAGGGCTGACTTTCCCGTGAGGACGATTGCAGCCACAAAAGCCCAGGTCAGGGTAAAGACAATAAAATTAGCGCTGGAGAATGTGGTTACCGTGATATTCAAATGGCCATTGCCAGTGTTTACCATACCCGTGCCCCCCAGCAATGTAAAGAACAGGGCGATTAACTGGACCACTGTCAAAGTGGTCAGCAGATTTGCATGAGCCTTGAGCTTATACAGGTATTGTCTGCCTGCAAGGGCCAACAGACTAGTTCTGGCTAAAGACATCATCTATTCCCCCTTTGTTGCCGGCAGTTAGATACACACAGAGATCTGCTGCCGGAACCGGCGCGGTTTCTACCCCCGCCGCTGCCGCCCTCTCCCTGATACCTTCGGAGCGGACTACCACTGCATAAATGCTGTCTTTGCCGAAACTCTCTTTGCGAATGACCTGGCTTGCAGCCGCAAGCCGGCTTACTTCTGCTGCTCTGCCCCGCAGGCCGACTGCATATTCCTTCAGCTCGGCAATAGGCTGGTGCAGCACTTTGGTTCCGGCATTAATCAGCAGCACATCCTCCAGGATATCCTGGATTTCATTGAGCAGGTGGCTGGAAAGCAGAATCGTGCGGGGATGCTGCAGATAATCCTTAAGCAGAGCCCGGTAAAAATCTTTGCGCACAGCAGCGTCCATGCCGGTTGTAGGCTCATCAAACATTGTCAGGGGACAGCGGGCTGCAATACCAAGAATGCTGGTGAAAGTGCTTTTTTTCCCCCGGGACAGGGCGGGATATGTCGCCATGGGATTGATCTCAAAGTAGGCAAGCAGCCGCTTGGCCAGCCCGCCATCCCAGCCGGGATAAAAAGCGCCGGCGGCATCGAGGATATCCGCCAGGGGCATAGCTGCCGGCAGCGGCATGCTGTCGTCAAGATTAATTGCATTTACAGAAACCAGCAGGCTGTTAAAAGGGTTCTCGGCGAAAACCTTGATCTCCCCCGCAGACGGCGCTAGGAACCCGGATATAATCTTTAAAAAAGTGGTCTTGCCGGCGCCATTTGGTCCAATAATGCCGGTAATCTTTTCCGGTTCAATGGCCAAGGAAAGATTGCTTAGGGCAGCCACTTTGCCAAAGCTCTTTGCAAGCTCGTTACACTCAATTACATTCACTCTTGTCCCTCCTCTTTTTCTCTGCGTATAGCGGCAATGAGGCCGGCCAGTTCTGCATCTGTGACTCCCAGGCGGTCAGCCTCCCCAACCAGTTCCACAACCAGCTGGCGCAGGATGTCTTGCCGGCGGCGTTTGCGCACCAACTCCATGGCCCCGGGAGCAACAAACATGCCCAGACCCCGTTTTTTGTAAAGAATCCCTTCCTCGGCCAGGATGTTCAGGCCTCTGGCCGCAGTAGCAGGGTTAATATTATACATCTGGGCCAGCTGGTACTGGGAATACACCTTTTCATCCACTGCAAAATTCCCGGCAAGAATTTCAGTTTCCAGCCATTCGGCAATCTGCAGATAAATTGGCTTTAAGCTGTCTGAAAAAAACAAGCGGCCGTCACCCCCTTAAGCAACATAGTGCATTAGTCCTGCAATGTACTATACCACGTCATATTGATTTGTCAACTCATGTCTTCGCAGTTAATTACCGGCCAGTGGGTTCTTGCACAAAAAACCGCTTCCAAGCCTCAGCCTGAAAGCGGTTTTTCTTAGATCATCATCTGGGAAACTTTATTGGCGAAGTCCACCGGGTCTTCCAGGGGCAGGCCCTCAATGAGCAAGGCCTGGTTATACAAGAGCTCGGTATACAAGTTAAACTTCTCTTTATCCCCGGCAAAGGACTGCTGCAAGGCCTTAAAAACCGAATGGTCGGGATTGATTTCCAGGACCTTGCTGGCCTTGATGCCCTGGGCATTGGGCATGGCGCTGAGGACCTTCTCCATTTCAATGGACAGGTCCCCTTCATTGGCCAGACAGACGGGATGGGTCTTAAGCCGCTTCGAGGCCCGCACCGCTGAAACCTTGTCCCCTAAAGCTTCTTTCATTGCGGTAAACATCTCTTTCTCTGCTTCAGTTTCAGTCTTTTTGTCTTCGGCCTCGAGACCTAAATCATCGCTGGATACGGATTTGAATTCCTTTTCTTTATAACTACCCAGCATCTTCAGGGCAAATTCGTCAATATCTTCGGTGAGGAATAAAACCTCATAGCCCTTGTCCAGGACAAATTCCGTCTGAGGCAGTTTCTCGATTCTCTCCACCGATTCCCCGGAGGCGTAGTAGATGAATTTTTGGTCCGCAGGCATCCTGGAAATATATTCTTCCAGGGTGACCATTTTCTTTTCCTTGGAGGAGTAAAAGAGCAGGAGCTCCTGGAGCACCTCTTTATTGCGCCCGAATTCGGCATAAACCCCAAACTTCAGCTGCCGGCCAAAGGCCTTGAAAAAGGTTTCGTATTTTTCCCTGTCCTCTTTAAGCAAATCCGCCAATTCACCCTTAATCTTGCTCTGAATATTTTTGGCAATCAATTTCAGCTGGCGGTCGTGCTGGAGCATTTCCCTGGAAATGTTCAGAGACAGGTCGTCAGATTCCACCATGCCCTTGACGAAGCTGAAATAATCCGGCAGGAGCTCGGGGCATTTATTCATGATGAGAATGCCGCTGGAATACAGCTCTAGGCCCTTCTCGTATTCCTGGGTATAGAAATCATAGGGGATGGTTTCGGGAATATACAAGATGGCATTGTAACTGACCATGCCTTCGGCACTGGTGTGAATATACTTTAACGGCTTGTCATAGCCGTAGCGCTTTTCGGCATAAAAGTTCTCATAGTCCTCAGGCTTAAGTTCATTTTTGTTTTTCTTCCAAATGGGGACCATGCTGTTGACAATCTCTTCTTGGGTATACTCCTCATGCTCCTTATCGCTGCCCTCTTTAAGCCTGGACTTGGTTACATCCATTTTTATCGGGTAGCGGATAAAATCTGAGTACTTTTTTATTACCTCTTGCAACCTGTATTCTTCCAGGAACTCGTCATAATTCTCATCCTCAGTGCTTTCTTTGAGCTTGAGGATGACATCAGTGCCCAAGGAATCTTTTTCCCAGGGTTCGATTGTATAGCCCTCGACCCCCTTGGATTCCCATTTATAGGCCTGGTCCCCGCCAAAGGCCTTGCTGATCACAGTGACTACATCGGCTACCATAAAGGCCGAATAAAAGCCCACGCCAAACTGGCCAATGAGATCATGGCCCTCTTGGGCCTCATTTTCTTGCTTAAAGGCCAGGGAACCGCTCTGGGCAATGACCCCCAGGTTTGCTTCCAGCTCCTCCCGGGTCATGCCGATGCCGGTGTCGGAGACGGTCAGCAATCTGTTCTCCTTGTCTGCCGTGATCCGGATATAGTAATCGTCTTTTTTAAACTGGATTGACTGATCCGATAAAGCCTTATAATATATTTTGTCCACGGCATCGCTGGCGTTAGATATAAGTTCCCGCAAAAAGATTTCTTTGTGGGTGTAGATTGAGTTGATCATCAGATCTAATAACCTTTTCGATTCGGCCTGAAACTCTTTAATTTCCACGAGAATCTCCTCCTTGGCTAAGAGCTTTGCAGTATTAACATTAGCACTCTCCCTTGACGAGTGCTAATGTTTTTATATCAAATTCGGGGATTATTGTCAACGCCATGAGCCATACCAGGCAGCAGACTTCCGGTGGGTCAGATTCTTTCTGGGAAGCGACGCCGGGCCAGCAGCTCCCAGTCTTGCCGGAATAGATAGAATAAATTGGGCCGCCGCCGGACAGCCAGGGGATGGTAACTTACGGCCGTGGGCAGGCCTCGGACATCATGCCACTTTCCCCTAAGGAATTTCACTTGGGCGTCCATATTGCCAAAGAACCACTGGCTGGCAGTGTCCCCCAGGCAAAAGGCCAGCTGCGGCCTCTGAATCTCAATCTGCTCCAGGAGATAGTCTTTACAAATGCCCCTGGCCTCATGTTTATTGTAACGGCGAGTGGGCCGGCATTTTAGCAAGTAGGTAATAAACATGTCCTCCATTTTCAGGCTGGCCTGGCAAGCCGCTGCTTGCAGAGTCTGCCGGGCGCCGCAGACAAATTCTTTCCCCTCCTTATCCTCCCGGGCGCCGGGATTGTCCAAGATTACTATTATCGGCGCCTGAGGGTTGCCCTCCCCCCAGATTACCCTGGAGCGCTGTTTGCATAACTCGCACTTCTGACAGTTTACCGCCTTTGCCGGAGGACTAATCTCCGGCCACAAAGCAGGGGAAAATCCGCAATCCATATTATCACCCCTTTTAGTTTGCCCCATGTCCCTGAACAAGACCCTAAAAAGGGGTATCGCCCCCTAGGGGTAATAGATTATAATAAAAGGGGACAAGCCGTCTCAAGACTAAATTAGGGGGGCATTAGAATGAAGTTAATTTCCTGGAACGTCAACGGGCTCCGGGCCTGTTTAAACAAGGACTTTCTTGAATTCTTCCAAGAAGCCGACAGCGATATCTTCTGCCTGCAGGAAATCAAGCTTCAGGAGGGGCAGATACATTTGGACCTGGAGGGATACCAGCAATACTGGAACTATGCCGTCAAGAAAGGCTACTCCGGCACCGCTGTCTTTACCCGCCTCAACCCCCTGTCTGTTCAGTATGGCCTTGGCCAGGCGGAACATGACCGGGAAGGACGGGTGCTAAACCTGGAATTTGACGACTTTTACCTTGTCAATGTCTACACCCCCAACTCTCAAAGGGGCTTAGCCCGATTAGAGTACAGGATGGAATGGGAAGACGTCTTCAGAAAATATCTGAAGCGGCTGGATCAGACTAAGCCTGTCGTCATCTGCGGCGACCTCAATGTGGCCCATAAGGAAATAGATATTAAAAACCCCGCCTCTAACCGGAAAAATGCCGGCTTCACCGACGAAGAGCGGGCAAAGATGACTGAACTGCTAAATCAGGGATTTATCGATAGCTTCCGGCATTTCTTCCCCGACAAGAAAGACGCCTATTCCTGGTGGTCCTATTTCAGCAATGCCCGGGAGCGCAACGTGGGCTGGCGCATCGACTACTTCCTGGTCTCGGACAGGCTGAAAGAGTCCCTGACCGATGCGGCCATCCTCTCGGAAATCATGGGCAGCGACCACTGCCCCGTCATCCTGGAACTGGAAGCATAGGGACTGTTTTTCCGCCTTCCGAATCTTGGCAAACAACGCTCTTAATCCCAGCCCACACAAAGGGACTGGGTTTTTATCGTGGCGCAATCATCTTTTACCGTTAAACAATAAATATTTATTGACAATAGGAAACGGCGTTGGCACATTTTACTTTAGCTAATATCTTGTTGACATTAGCTAAAGTTGCCGTTATTATAGGTACAAATTCAAATACTTGGAGGTAGTAACCATGATTGTCACTACCACGGACCTACAAAACAGCTTTGGCAAGTATCTGCAACTGTGCCAGAATGAGGAGGTCATCATTACCAAAAACGGTAAGAAAGTGGCCAAATTGCTGCCCTTTACCGAGGACGGGCCCCTGGGGCGCTGGCTAATCAGCGAGGGTTCCTCCAGGTACAGCGCCAAGGGCATCCGGGTTTCTTACGAAGAGTACTTAAAGATGACCGAGGAAAGTGAAAACCGCTACGAATACATCGACGGCGAAATTATCCTTCTGGCCTCCCCCCTTTACCCCCATCAGAAAGCAATTCGAGAAATCCTTGTTTCCTTTAGTTTGTGGTTTAAGGACAAGGACTGCGAGCCCCTGGATGCTCCCTTCGACGTCATTCTTCATCGCCTGGGAAACACTGATAAAATTAACTCTGTCCAGCCGGATATCATCGTCATCTGTGACCAGGATAAGATTGATGAAAAGGGCAAGTATAAAGGGACACCAGCCCTGGTGGTGGAAGTCCTCTCCAATTCCACCCGCAGCCGAGACCTGGTGCAGAAACTGGATTTGTACATGGAAAGCGGAATCCATGAATACTGGGTAGTAAATACCCAATCTCAGGAAATATATATTTACACCTTCACCGATAACAAGCTTGCCAACATCCTCACCTTTAAGGGCGAAGAACACGCCCAATCGGTGTTCTTCCCAGGGTTGGAAGTGGGCCTCCAACTAATATTTGCCTAAACCTTAAACACCCAGGAAAGGGGAGTTAATAGTGCAATATCCCAAACACATTGTCTACGTAACGGGTATTATTGAAAATGAGCAGGGAGAAATCTTGATGATTAAGAGTTCATACCGGCCGGGCTGGGAACCGCCTGGAGGAATTGTGGAATTGGGTGAGGATGCCATCACTGCAGTTGTCCGGGAGGTCAAAGAAGAGACAGGCTATGATGTGAAAATTACCGGCATATTATCAGTAGTGCAAAATACCGGTTCCCCAGGCAGTGAGGCCAAATTCGGCTTGGTGTTCAAAGGGGAACCCACAGGCGGTCAGGCCCAGACCAGTGCAGAATCTCTGGCCGTGGCCTGGCTTCCTCCTGACCAGGCATTAGAGTTAATACAGGCAGAGGGTATGAAAGTCCGGGTTCTAGATGCCCTGGCCTTTGCCGGCAAAGTGAATTTCAAAGCATATATCTCTAAACCTAGTTTCCAGGTCGTTCGGGAGTTAAGATAGCTGAAAAGCCCAGCCCTGCCATCAGGAGCTGGCCTTTTGGGATGCAGCTGTGGGCATTTACTGATTTTGATATCCAAGGGGAATCTGATAACCAAGACATATTGACAACAGTCTGTCTTCACTCCGCAATATGTGCTGGGGTTCGCGAAGAATGCGAGCCGCTTTTAGTTTTGCATAGGGGCGGCGCTTGGTCACCGAAAGAAAAAAGGCTGACTCTCGTCAGCTATTTACTGATTTTAGACAGCCCCTTTGTTCAGGAATCGAGCGAGCCTCCACTGCCAATAACCTGCCTCCTCACTAGAGTTGGGGCAGGGAGACAGTCTCCCTGGTTTACTATCAGTGGGCAGCGGGATTATTGACCACCCCGATAAATAGCGGAGCATCGCCGGCGCCGCCGGTGATGGCGAAGATAAAAGGCCGATCCAGTTTCATCTCGATTGTCTCATCCGGGGGCATAGAACCGAGAAAGCGAATTTCGGTATAGGCAGCGGCTTCGCAGCCCTTCTCGTCGATGGAAATGGAGAGATTTTGGCGGACATCAGAGATGAACAGGGGTTCAGTTGCGGCCAGGCCGGTGAAATCAGCCTGTTCTGTAAAGGCCAGTTCTACCCCAAGCTTTGTCAGAACCTCTTTGAGATTGTTCCGAGCTTTAAAATCGAATTTTGGAACAGAGAGAATAATCTTCCCGCCTTTTGCTGATTCTGAATCTATGGCTGTGAGCACTCGTTCCAACCGTTCAGGGTCAGAGAGAATGTCATAAGGAGATACACCTTCATCGGGCAGAATCAGAAGCATGTGCTGATCATTTTTGAAGCCCAGGCTAGTGACAAGGCAGTTCTCCTCTTGGGCAAATTCGCCCATAAAGGTTCTGTTCATGAAAGGCACTTTCACCTTGCTGCCGTCCGCCAAGTTGAAAATGTCATCCTTGGTCAGTTTCCGGTCAAACTCATCACTCCACTGATCATAAAAGTAAACGGTGTTAATAATGGACATCATTTGCTCGGGACCGGCCTGGAATTCCTTGGGGTCATCCCCCAGCTTGCCTCCGGTATTTTCGGAGACCCAGCGGCTGATTTGCTTGGCTGTTTCCGAGTCGGCGAAGTCCACGCTGAAAGAATGGGCGAAATAATCCCGGGCGGCCCGCTCTAAAAAAGCCTTATTAAAATCTACATCCTCCTTGAGCCAGAGGGAATTGGCCAGAAGCAGCTTGCCGATTTCATTGTCTGTGTACAAATTCTTAAACAGTTTGCCGCTTTCACTGTTGACAAGATTGATGTCAGGCATGTGCAGCGCCTGCAGCAGTTCAGTCTGGGTTTCACCCTCTGCCCCCTCGTTGGCCAGGGCTAGGGCATAAAACAAGCTGAGGGGTGAATAAACCGAGTTCATCGACCGGTCGCCTTGGGCAAAAACCTCGGCTGCGGAAGAAAAGGCAAATTGGCCGAGACTAGTTAAAAAATCCTGGTCTAAATCCTGATGTTTTGCCCTTTTGCCAGCATAATCATAGTAAGAGACTCCCTCGGGGTATTCAGGGCTGGCAATGGCCCGGGCCGATTGAGGCACGTTGGCGGAAAAAACGCTGAGGATCACTATTGCCAGGGCTGCCGCCGCAGCCGCCATCCCCTTCCAAGCAGGTTTCACCAAGAGCCTGTTTTTTGGAGGTTGGCTGGCGGCTGTCCTGGCTTTTTCCAGGGCGCCTTTGCCTACGGATTCCAGTCCCAGCAGTTCCTGCCCGCTTCCTAGGTCAGTTTCTGCTAGGGTTTCCGGGTCAACATGGTCAAACATATTGATTATGTCTCGATCTTTCATAGGTTGCTCCCTTCTAAAGTTTCTTTCAAGGATTTGCGCAGCCGGGACAGGCGGCTGTCCACCGCCCCCCGGGTCAGATGATAGCGATGAGCAATATCAGGGATTGTTTCCAGGGCAAAGAAACGGCGCACAAAAATGCTTCTGTCCGGTTCCGGCAATCCCCGGACGAACTGACTGAACAGCCTGCGGAAAGCTTCCCCTTGCAGATAATGGTCACAGCTGTCCGGGGAAACAAAGACCTCTTCCGCAAAATCGCCGATACGAACCTGATTGCGCCGAAGATTCTTGCGCAGCTGGTCAATGGCCCGGCGCCGGGAAAGGAGGGCGACCCAGCCCTTCAGAGACGAGCGCTGCCGGTTATAATCCGGCATGGACAGCCAGACATCATAAAAGGCCGTATTGACACATTCCACTACATCCTCCTGATGGCCTGAGCCCAGCACCGCCAGAGCAACTGAACAAGCGAGGCCGCGGTATTTTTCAATCAGCGCCTCCAGGCCCCGGGTATTCCCTTTTAGCATGAGCTCAACTATCTTTACATCATCCATAATGCACCTCCGGAGGTTTCACTATTATATTCGCCCAGCAGCTGCATTTCTGTCAGCAGCATGATAATATAAGGTCAATTCCCTTACTCGCAATTCCGTCCCCTGTAATAATATGACCCCAGAGGAGACAGTGATTAATATGATACGAAAGAATGTATGGTCAAAAGACTTCAGCCTGATAACCATAGGAACCATAATTTCCGCAATCGCCGGACAAGCAATATCTCTGCCTTTTAGTTTAATGGTATTTGATGAGACACAGTCGGCGTTACTGTCAGCCATTATGTTTGTAAGCGGCATGCTGCCGAATTTTATCCTCCCCCTTTTTATCGCCCCTCTCATCGACCGGGGCAATAAAAAAAGAACAATTATTACTCTGGATTATCTCACAGGTGTACTGTATTTGCTTGTTGCATTGATTATCTCGAAAACAGGCTTCAATTATCAGCTCTTTGTGGCCTTCAGCTTCATTGCCGGCATTATCGGCTCGATCTATCATTTGACGTATACTGCCTGGTATCCGGATATTATCCCTGTTGGCTTTGAGCAGCAAGGTTTTGCTGTGTCCTCTTCCATCTACCCTACTGTCGTTATGGTTATGAGCCCAGTTGCAGCCTGGCTCTACAAAGTTATGCCCATACACCTGCTCTTGGTCCTGATTGGTTTTCTGACCTTAATTGCTGCCACTTTTGAATTGTTTATCGGCAATCAGGGTCTCAGGAGAAAAGAAGGAACTTGGAGCTGGCGAGAATATATAGCCGACTGTAAAGCCGGGTTTAAATATTTGCGCCGGGAAAAAGGACTGAGAAATATCTATTCCTATATGGCCATCACCAATGGGGTGGCGACAGGAATACAATTAATGGTGCAAGCTTATTTCCAAACCGTGCAGTTTCTAACCGTAGCAATGCTGGCCTTCTTGCGCACAGCAGAAACCCTGGGAAGAATGCTGGGCGGACTGGTGCAATACAAAGTTAATGTCAAGCCGGAAAAACGCTTTGGCATTACAAAATTTGTCTACTTCACCTATGAGACCCTGGACATGCTCTTATTGTTCATGCCCTATCCCCTTATGTTAGTCAATCGGTTTATCTGCGGCGTTCTTGGAATAACCTCATTCACCCTGCGGGAAGCAAGCGTCCAATCCTATTTGCCTCCCGATATGCGGGCAAAGGTAAATGCAATCTTTAATGTGGCCGTCAGTTTTGCTGTCATTGTGTTCCAGCTGAGCGCAGGCTATGTAGGGGATTTGCTGGGATACAGAAAGACTGTGGTTTTGTTTACAGGGATTTCAATGGCGGCAATCATCGGGTTCATTGCAATTCCATCAGCGGTAAATCGCAAGGTATATGAAGCGACCCGATGCAGCCAGCAAGACACATTGGCATAAGAGCATATAATTAGGGGGCGGAAGAACCGCCCCCTTTATTCGTCTCTGGTGTATTAAGTTGAAGGCTCAAACACTTCTAGCGTTGTTGCCGGGTGAAAAAGCGGATGACAATATCCAGGAAACAGTTGTCCTTCCGCAGTTCGGCCCTTGCCGCCAGAAGAGACAGCCCGGCTAGCTGATATTCTTTCAAGGGACATCCTAGGAAGTCCCCCTTTCCAACGCTCCTAATTGTTTTGGTTATTGCCAACTATTCCCTTGACAATGGCGCTTAGCTTGAGTATTATATCGGTAAAGCTGTTAAAAGGAGGGAAAACTTGTATGAATAGGAGATGGATTTGTCTTGTTTTAATAACTTGCTTGGTTCTAATAATTATTCCAGCAAATGTTGCACAAGCTACTGATTCTATCATAATTACAGAAGAAAATATGTACGATGTCATTGAAGATCTAGAACAGTATATCCACCGTGCGGGGAATGGGACTTTACATCTCCAGCTTGGGAAAGCCATTCAAGCAGGATATAATAGATGCGACTTAAAAGCATTGCAAGATCATTTACATTCACTTAATCAAAGGATCTTGAATGGAGAAATCACAACAGATGATAATCTAAACATCATAACTATAAAATCAATATTCAACATTGAAGATTCTATTGAATGTACCTGTAATGCTGGCGACTCGGATTTTTCTATTTTTTGCTCAAAAGGCATTAATAAATCTGAACAGTTTTGGTGGGGATATAGGAGACATGCTTGTGCTTGTGAAACGAATAGAATTGTAGCGCAACTTAATACTTATGCAGCTATTGGCGGAGGAGCATCTGTACTTGCAGCAATCTTCAGTGGACCGGTAGCAGCCTATATTGGTGTACCTACAGCATATATCCTGTTGCTAGCGTCAAGAGCAGCTTACCACAACGCAGCAAATACAGGTGTCGTCATGACCATGACCTATGCTTTCGTCTTTAGTGTGAAAAGTCAATAACATGAAGCAACCATGGATAGGAATTTCCCTGTTATTAATTGCAGCTATGATAATCACTGTTAGAGGAATTATCAAGAAACATAAGTCTGAAATTAGCTTCCTAGATCTCTTAAAGGAATTATTTCCAAAGCCAATCCTACTATTGATTGCCATGATAATCACAGCAATTATTGTAATGAGTATCTTGAAAAGAAATATCTGATCCTATTTACAAAGTGCTGAGTAATATTTTACTACTCCGCACTTTCTTTTTTCTCCCCTTTAAAAACAATCTCATTAAGTATGTGACTGGTGAATCATGAAATTAGAACCCTAACTGGCGTTAAACAGTAAAAGCGAAAATAGGCACAACAGATGCTGCCCCTGTATGTCAGGTTAGTTGTCGTGTGGATGATGATCATCTACCCCCAGGCCCAACATAACGGTCACGGTGTCCAGGGCCAGGGGATCTGTGCTCATCAGGAGCTTGCCGGCAGGATAGACAGCCCCGGGCTTTCAAAATTCGGGTCAGGGAACGGACAAGTTCCGGGTGGGTGATGGCCGCCGTTTCCGGGGATTTGGGACCAATCAGGTTGACCTTGAGCAGCACCTTCATCCCCGGGGCAACAAATTTATCCCAGCCGCCCAGCAGGGCCATGCCGGCGTTGAGCTTCTTCTCCAAGAGCTGGGGATTATATTGAGTGCATTCGCAGATAATTACTTTCTTCATCAAAGAGGCCCCCTTCTGCATTTACTATACACTTTTGCCCATTAGAAGAACAACAGCCCTGTTTACTGCTGCTTGTCCTGCCTAGACTCACTTCCTCTTTCTCCAGCATAACCATGCCCTCTGCCCGCCACCCCAAGCCAGGATAAAACTTCAATATGCAGTGAATGTGACAGGTTAACCTGCAGGAGGAGTGAACTGCTCCCTGTCAAGTAGACAGGTGAAATAAGTAAAACTGTTTGGCTGGACCTCGTTAATGACGGGGCCCAGTTTTTTTATGCAGCATTTTCGACCAATTGGCGGTAGGTCATCGGGGCTAGTTTTTCCAGTTTTCTCTGCCGCCGTTCGTAGTTATAGAAGTGTATGTAATCCTTAATAGCTGCTACCAGGCTGTCGTAATCTTGGAAGGTGCGGAGATAGTACATTTCGCATTTGAGGATTTCCCGAGAGCTGGAGTTTATCCTCCTGGCGTACTTCCGCCAGACAGACCCCTTAGGGGAAAACTTTTATGCGCCACTGGATTTAACTTTGGTTGACCCTGTTCTCCAAATAGCCAGGAGATGCCAATTCCTTCTGCAATTTTCGCTGTGCCAACCAGCCTTGTTATTGCTATTTAAAGTATATAGTCCACAAAATAGGCATTAGGCCAGCGGAAAGCTGACCTAATGCCTATTTTGTAGCGGGATTATTAACCTAAAACTTTCTCACAAAGTCTGTCGCCCTTATGCGTACATCAAATTAGTCATACCATCTATCATATTGATTTGGTAATCACACTGCCTGGCAATCTCAGGATTGTGGGTCACCATAAGTAAGCCCTTACCCTCAGCTACTAAATCCATAATGAGTTTGATGATTCCCTGTCCTGTCTCAGAATCTAATGACCCTGTTGGCTCATCAGCCAAAATCACCTGTGGATTGTTAACTAGGGCCCGGGCAATCGCAACCCTTTGCCGCTGCCCACCAGATAAGTTCCGAGCCAATACATTGATTTTATCGGTCAAACCTACTTTAGTTAAGACTTCTTGAACCCTCTTTTTACGTTCTCTTGCCCCTAGGCGCTCCGAGCTGTATAACAGGGGAATCTCAACATTCTTGCGCACGGTATAATTTTCTAGCAGAGCAAAGTCCTGAACAATGTAGCCGAAAAATTTGTTCCTATATTCGGCAGTCTGCTTCGTGGAAAATGTTTTTGCATCTTTTCCCTCAATATATAATTCTCCCTTAGAAGGAGTTAAGATCAATCCAATCATGTTTGTCAAAGTAGTTTTCCCGCAACCTGAAGGACCTGTAATTGCAATACTTTCACCATTTGTCATTTCTAGTGATCCATCCTTGACAGCATGAGTTCTGTTGTCTCCGTGAACAAACTCCTTCTGCAGAGATACAGCCTTGATTAACATCATTTCTCGTCACTCCTCAAATAAGAGAATAAGTCCCGATGCTTTAAATTTAACAATGGTACCCACGCCAACAAGAAGGTAAGTATAGTAATCGACAGTATCAATAACGGTGAGGGCAGAGGGAAGCCAATCCAAACTAAAAAGCACCAGAAAATACACAGGGGCAGACTAACAATCCAAAAGACGTAAAAAGCCGTTCTGACATTCAAGTGTTGAATTCTCGCCCCATAGAGCAGATGTATTGCATATTCATATTTATTTATTTCAATAAGCTGAAGCACATTGACCACAATTCCAACTAAAGTAAATGTCGAGGCAATCAGGTAAAAGAACATCGCGCTCACAGCATGATTGCGCTCAATTTGATTTGAATAAGAATTCATAGTAACGGCGTTTAAGGTAATGTCATTTTCCGCAGCGATAAAGACAAAGTCTAACAAGACTGCATTGTCTGGGGCTAACAGATGAGTGCCAAGAACTATGTTCGTTTCCTCAAATCCCCCATAATAATGGTACATAGAATCCAACTCTGAAAGAATTAATACCGAATTATCCAAGCTCTGTGATGTGCCCCGGAATAAATACGAGGTGTTTGCTGGCAAGCGGCTGGTGATAGTTAAACTTTTTCTTTCTAGTTTCCCAAAACTAATACTATCGCCAACCTTATAGTCCTTAACTTTGTTACCGATAAACACATTGAAATCCTTATCCGCCTTAAGGCGAATGTCTTTATTGAGAGCCTTTGTAAAAGCGCCAAGCCCAACAAGAACTTCGAAATCAGTGAACTCGTCAGAATACAATGTAACCAAAGAATAATACTTATCCTCCCGGGCGTTAAGGTATCTTCTCAAATTTTCATTTATCTCCGGGCGGAGTTGATGACCACCCTCAGAAACCTCTTGAAAGTATATTAGATTTAAGTCGCTGTGTCTTTTTATTTCCCGGAAGTTACTCCCCGAGTGTGTGAAATAGACAAATATCAAAGAAATAAAAATTAATGAAACCAATAGCTGCAAAGTAAAGGCGATGAAGGTTCCCGGTTTTTTCAATACATCCCTTACAGAAAACCATATTTGTGTTTTCATGATTTGGACATACCTTTCCATATTTTCTGAGCGCTGAAGACGAGGGAAATAATTAAACCAATGCATATTGTGTTTACGGAAAACACTATTCCCGCAAACGAAAATCGATGCGCTGACAACAATGAACTAAACCAGGCATTCGATATTCCGAAAAAAAGAAGCAATCCCAGAAGGGTGCCGATAAACACCGCAGCTAAATCCCCAACGATATAGTGCCGGAAAAACTTAACTTTTGTCGCTCCGAATCTTTGGTGTATCTTAAATTCTTCCGTATGCCTTGCTAATAGGATGTATAAAATTATGGCGCTGTTAATGTAGATAAAAAGCATACACCATAGCATTGATGGAACCCAATTCTTCACTAGGATAACCATTTTTGAAGGCCTCTCAATAGAGTTTGTTGCATATCCATGTTTTTCTAATAGCCTTACCACCTGTTCTGCTGCACTTTGATCTTCGGAAGCAAAGTAATAAGTTCCCCGTAAATCCGATGTGCTGAGCAGATTATATATGTAGTCTTGAAACCGATTCAGCGCAAAGTCCTCGTCATACACCCCTATTACCGGCACCAGCGCTCCGTTAATAAGGGTAAAGCCTTCTTTATTAAGTAGCACATGAAATGAGGACTGAGCTTTCACAAGAACTGACCTGGTTGTTGATTTAAAGTCTGCAGGATTAAAATATCTTCCTTCAATGTGATTCTGGAAATCATAATGCATCTGAGGATCATATACTCCAAGTTCCGGAGGCCAGTTCTTTTCCAGAATCACTAGAGCCTCCCCAGATTGCAGAATTCTGTGCATTTCAGCAATGATGCCTGGCACTTCCTCTGAAGCCGGTTCTGATTTTGATACTTGGACAGCCACATAGTCTTCATCCAATCCGAAAGGTGGCAGGTAATCATATTTATAATTAGAGTACAAATGTGTAAGTAAAAAGGCTAGGGCTGATGCCGCAAATACATTTATTAGTACCGTTACGATGTAATTTCGTCTCAAGTTTCTCCTCCTTCCCAAATATAGAACTGGGAGCAAGCGAGATTATGCTTTAGTCACCAACACTCATTGGCGAAATATTCGGATCATGTGGAACCCAATTAAAGTTGTAATTAAAGGTAACTTTAATTGGGTTAAAGGGGTCATCAAAATACGGTCCACTCTGTTTCCTGAGGATTCTAGTGTCCGCTATACTGGATCCCCTTTCTGTATAATACCACTTTTCGCCAACTAGGCCATTTCGATATACAAAGTAACCCTGCATAGCATGCAAACCTCCATCGTTGAAAGAGGGTTGACACTGCACTGTCCCGATAAAATACACCTGCGAATGTTCTACGCTGAAGGCATAGTTTGGAAATTCCCAGGCAAAAATAGATGTAAACGTCCCGAAAGCCATAATTAGCACTGCCAGGACTGATGTTACTCTTAATAAAAGAAGCCATTTCTACATAAGGAAATTATCCCTCCCAAAAAATATGCTCCCAGTCCAGTTAATTATACAATGGCAGGAATTTTCAGTCAAGACTTTATTTGCAAAAGCAAGATTAATATATTTTGCCGTAACTTTCAACACAAATTGCTGGACTCTCCTCAAGGGCCATGCTAATTTGGCTGCCTTTTCTTAACTGCCAAAACTTAACTCCCATAATCAATATGAGGTTCTTATCAAAAAAATCCCCTATGCGTAGTCCTGAATTTCTGTAATTTCAGGTATCTAAACAAACACAGGGGAATATTACTTTGATAGCATTGGTAGTTCTTCAAGACAAATTCATTTTGGCCGGACTATGACTTCTATTATGACCACGTCCCTCGTAACCGGCCAAAGAAATCCAGGATGCGGTTATCCCGCCGCAGTTCAACAGCCTTATATTCACAGAGCTCGTGGCAGCACATGCATTCAATGCAGGCGCTGTAATCTATTTTCTTAGTTTCTCTGTCTATTGCCTGGACCGGGCAGCTCTCCACACACATATTGCAGCCTTTGCAAGCTTTCAGATTGATCCTGGGCCTGGCCTTAAGGAGGTCTATTACCCTGATTACTATTTTATAATTTTTGGGTTTAACACGCCGCAGACGCTTAGGCAGCTTAAAGCCTCGCAGCCGGGGCGGAGCCGTATAGTCCCCGGCTATTACTATTTCCTGCAACTCGGATGTGCCAAGGTTCCTTGCACGGGCAGTTTGCAGGATTGCGATATCCTCTACATTCAAACCCAACATGGCAACAGCCACTGTATCCAGGGCCAAAGGATCGGTGCTCATAAGCAGCTTGCCTGCGGGATAGACAGTCCCCGCCGTGGGTCCCTCTCCCTCCATGGCTGTTACCCCGTCCATTATATGCAAACTCACATTCACTGCCTGATGGATGTCAGCCAGCACCTGGCCAAGATCCCGGGGATCCGGGGCCAAGCGGTGATACTCGGCCTTACGCAAGCCGGGGACGCAGCCAAAGAGATTTTTGACTGCCCCAGTGTAGATTGCGGCGGAATGAGTCTTTATCTTGGGCAGATTGATGACAAAATCTGCCTCAAACATAGGCTTGGCTAGGTACATTTTCCCCCCGGCCTCAGTAGTAACCTCCGTCACACCTTCCCGGTCGAAGTTCTTGAGTACCGCCCCCTCTTCCCGGGCAAGCTGTTCCAAGCCGGAGACCTTAAAGCTCCGGGCGGTGGGGGCAATTCCCGCAATGGCTCCGCCGGAACTGTCCCCGATCCAAACCTGGCAGCCCCGGGCTTTCAAAAGTCGGGTCAGGGCCCGGACAAGTTCCGGGTGGGTGATGGCCGCCGTTTCCGGGGATTTGGGACCAATCAGGTTGACCTTGAGCAGCACCTTCATCCCCGGGGCAACAAATTTATCCCAGCCGCCCAGCAGGGCCATGCCGGCGTTGAGCTTCTTCTCCAAGAGCTGGGGATTATATTGAGTGCATTCGCAGATAATTACTTTCTTCATCAAAGAGGCCCCCTTCTGCATTTACTATACACTTTTGCCCATTAGAAGAACAACAGCCCTGTTTACTGCTGCTTGTCCTGCCTAGACTCACTTCCTCTTTCTCCAGCATAACCATGCCCTCTGCCCGCCACCCCAAGCCAGGATAAAACTTCAATATGCAGTGAATGTGACAGGTTAACCTGCAGGAGGAGTCAGCCTAGGCTTTTTTTTGTTGACAAGATAGTTGCAAGGTGGTATGGTTAGTTGCATGAGCGATTAACTAGTTGAGGGGGGAGGCATATTGCTGATAAATTTCGAAGACGAGCGTCCAATCTTTGTTCAAATCGCTGAAGGAATTGAAGATGCTATTCTCGCCGGCGCCTTTTTGGAGGAAAGCCAAATACCATCCACCACCGAAATCTCGGTAAGTTATAAAATAAACCCGGCAACAGCGTTAAAGGGAATCAATCTCCTGGTGGATAGCGGCATCCTCTATAAAAAGCGGGGAGTGGGAATGTTTGTGGCGCCGAGGGCCACGAAAAAACTGATTGAAAAACGACGAAATCTGTTTTATGAAAACTACATTACCCGGTTAATTGATGAAGCAAAAAGACTGGGAATAGCACAAACAGAAATTACTGCCATGATAGAAAGAGGGTACAGGCAATGAATTGTATTGAAGTAGAAAATATCTCTAAACGCTTTGGGCCCGTTAACGCGTTAACAAACATCAACCTGAAGTTTGAACCCAACAAAATCTATGGTCTTCTGGGCAGGAACGGCGCCGGCAAATCCACACTGCTGAACATCATCACCAATCGGCTCTTTGCCGACAGCGGCCAGGTGTTGATTGACGGCATAAAAGCTGCTGAAAACGATGAAGTTATTGGCAAAGTTTACATGATGAGCGAAAAATGTCTTTACCCAGAGGGTATGAAAATCGCCAAGGTGTTAAAATGGAGCAACGAGTTTTATCCAGGATTCGATCTTGACTACGCCCGCCGGCTGGCAGATGAATTCGGGCTGGAGCTGAATAAAAAGGTCAAAAGCCTGTCCACCGGATACGGTTCAATTATGAAACTTGTAGTCGCCTTGGCGGTGAACACTCCCTATCTCCTGCTGGATGAACCGGTACTGGGGCTTGATGCCAATCACCGGGAGATGTTTTACCGTATTCTGGTCCAGCATTTTGCCCAACGGCCGAGTACCATAGTTCTCTCTACTCATCTCATCGAAGAAGTTGCTACAGTGATTGAAGAGGTTGTAATCATTAAGGATGGAAAAATCCTCAAAAACGAATCCTGCGCCTCGCTTACAGCAAAAGGTTACACTGTCAGCGGCAGCGCCGCCGCCGTTGACAGTTTTGTTGCCGATAAGCAAGTCATTGGTTCAGACAGCTTAGGCGGCCTAAAATCTGTGCATATTTTGGGCATTCCCAACAAAAAGAACTTGCCCCAGGGACTTGAAATCTCAAGGCTGGATCTGCAAAAGCTGTTTATTAAACTGACCAGCGCTTAGGAGGAGAAAAAATGAGAACTGCGATTAAATATCAGCTGACCGAGGTCAAAAAGCCTTTACTAATCTATTACTCAATTATTTGCCTAATCATCTCCATGAACATTTTCATCACCTTTTATGTCAATAATATCGGCGTCAATGCAATTGAAGCATCGTCGATGATTTTTATCTTTGTCGTCGGCTTAAATTCCTTCAAAGAGACCTTTAGAATGTTTTTACAAAACAGCCGCTCCCGAAAAACACAGTTCACCAGCTTTATGCTTAGTATCCTCCCTATTTCTGCTCTAATGGCGCTAATCGACACCGCAATCGGTTCAAGCGCCCATTCGCTTTCATCCTATCAGTCCCTGTTCCGGCAGCTTTATGCCTTAAGATACCTGGGAAATTCCAGTGACCTGCAGGTGAATGTAGAAGGATTTCTCTGGTCCATGCTTGTATACGCTGCATTTGCCATGGTCGGGTATTTTATTACTACCCTGTATTACCGCATGAACAAAGGGCAAAAACTATTCGTTTCCATCGGTGTGCCGGTGTTTTTGCTGATTCTGCTGCCGATAGTCGATGAGACTTTTACCAACGGGAAAATGTTTCCAAAGGTTGTCGATTTTTTCTTGCTTATGTCTGGAGTAAAAAACGGCTATAACCCCTTCTATGCCATGGCCTCCTCTGCTCTGTTCTTCCTCATATTTGGAGGCCTGAGCTATTGGCTGGCAAAAAGAGCCGTAATTAAAGAGTAGAACTGCAAGTAAGCCTGGGCCATAATCCTTCTAATTGCCTGGAAGGATTATGGCCTTATTATCTACTGTATTTGCGGGGGAGTTAATTGGTTTCTGCCAGGAGTTAATCCAGCTTCGCTACTCTGTCCTTTCAAAGGCAGCAGCACAGCCCCATGCTCCTAGCTTGACGCATCTTGCTTTATATGTTACGGTTTTATCAGCCGCCTGCCGAAGCAGGTTCCCCACTCAAAGTCTAACATAACTATACCATGAAGGTATTAGCCTCCTCACGGGAAGCAGTCCTATTATGGTATTTTTTTATTTCAGGAGGGAAGAAGAATGAATTCTACTAAAAAACTAGTTCTCGCCGGTCTATTTCTCGCCCTGGGACTGGCTCTGCCCTTTCTCACCGGACAAATTCCCAACATAGGCAAGATGCTCCTGCCCATGCATCTGCCGGTCCTCATTGCCGGCTTTGTCCTGGGAGCTCCCTGGGGGCTGGCAATTGGCCTTATAGTTCCAGTGCTCCGCAGTCTATTATTTAGCTTGCCCCCAATGTTTCCTGCTGCCGTAGCCATGAGCTTCGAACTGGCTGCCTACGGTTTATTTGCCGGTCTGTTCTACAAGCTGCTGCCCAAGAAGAACATTTACATATACATCTCGCTGGCGCTGGCAATGGTCTTGGGCAGAGCGGTATGGGGAGCAGTCAGCTGGGTGCTGTATGGACTAAAAAATACCGCCTTTATATGGCAAGCCTTTGCCGCAGGTGCATACTTCAATGCCATCCCCGGAATCATCCTGCAACTAGTCCTCATCCCAGTTATCATCATTGGTCTGAAACAGGCCAGACTGTTGGAAAATGACTGCTGACCTGGTTTGCCTCATACGGAAACAGTATGAACTGTACCTCCTGCTGCAAATCCAGGATATGGTGAAGCTGCTCTACCAGAATGAATTTGGCCCCGGCCACATGGTGGCTGCCGAAGCGGACAGTTATCAGCGGCTGCAGGCGGAATGCAGCGACTTGAACCCCCGCTCATCAATGCCAGCCTTTGAAGACATCGGCAACGGCTTATGCCGCCTGCACCTGGCCGCCGTCAAGGATGGGGGAATTAGCCTAACTACTGTCAATCGCTTCTTTGTGAATACAGCTAATTCAATTACGGGTAATGTGGGCAACTTTGAAAAGAAACTGGCGGTGTTTGTCCGCTGCTGCCATGAACAACTCCTTCCTTTTTCCGAAGCGGAAGCGGCAGCCTGGATTGAGGCCTATCGGCGGCAGGGATACCCAGCTGTCAGCCACAGTGATATCTTTCGGGAAACTTATTCTCCCTCCTACCGGGTAGTAAAGACAGTATTCAGAGATTACTTACCCCTATTTTGCAGCCTTGACCGTCTGCTGCAGACTAAAGACCAAGTCATAGTGGCTATTGACGGCCACTGCGGCGGGGGCAAAAGCTCCCTGGCAAACCTGCTCCAGAAAACCTATGACTGCAACGTCTTTCATATGGACGATTTCTTCCTGCCAGCAGCCATGAAAACTAAGGAGCGTATGCAGGAGCCCGGCGGCAATATCCATTACGAACGTTTTTATCAGGAAGTACTTGCGCAGGTATCCAAAAACCGCCCCTTCCGTTACCGTCCCTTTAATTGCGCCAGCCAGAGCCCCGAGGCTGAAATTGCTGTAACACCTAAGCAGCTGAACATCATTGAGGGAGCATACAGCCTTCATCCTGTTCTAGCAGATGCTTATGATCTTAAAGTCTTTCTGGAAATTGGCCAGGAAGAACAAAGTCAGCGCATCCTCAAGCGCAACGGGCCAGCAATGCATAAGCGTTTTATTAGCCAATGGATCCCCCTGGAAAACAGATATTTTCAGGCTCTGAAAATAAAAGAACAGTGCGATCTGGTATTTGCCTAAAGAAGAAATCATCGGTTAAACGCCGATGATTTCTTTTATCTGGTCAATTGCCAGCTGAATATATTCGCTTAAGGAAAGATCCCTGACTCCCGCCACCCTTGCCCTGCATTTGTTCACCGGGATCAGGATTTTTTGCGCCGGGCTCAGGGCAATTGCCTGGGCCATGGCCGGGGTAATCTCGCCGAGGAAGGCATTGGCAAGAACAATGCCCAAGGGGCCGATAATGATATCGGCATCACAACAGTTGACCTTGACGGGATTTTCACCGGTGGCGCCAAATTCCGCCCCGGACTTTAACATAGAGGCAGTAGCAATGCTGTTGGTGCCAATGGCCAGTATTTTTTGCTCAGGCAGACTTTGCTTGAGCTGTCTGACAATTGAGGTCCCAATTTTGCCACCTTGACCGTCGATGACAATTATCTTCAAATCTAATCCCCCTTTCCCGCTACACCAGGGACGGGACTTTTGTGGCGTTTTCTTAATTCGACTCAGCCCCGATTAATTAGAAGTCGTCCCCCGCTTCCTCCCTGGGAACATAGTCGTGATCTATAGTAATAATTGCATTGTAAGAGCTGTCAAGAGCGCGAATTTTGGTAGTGACAATCTCCTTAAGCTGGGAATCTTCCAGCTCGAAGCCAAAGGGAACTTCGATGTCAAAAATTAGATTTGAGTGGGTGACGCCCCAGACCACCCGGAAATCGTGAATGTCCAGCAGGGGGGATATTCCCCGGACCAGGGCAGTTACCTCTGCTCTCAAAGCGTTAGTGCGTTCATCGTCAATGTCAATAGGATCCAGGTGGATGACCAGATGAATGCCCAATTCCTCCATAAAATCCCGTTCGATAATGTCGATGAGATCATGGCTGACCATAATATCTTCGCTGGCGGATACTTCACAATGGACCGAGGCAAAATGGCGGCCAGGCCCGTAACTGTGCACAGTCAAGTCATGTATGCCTAATATCCCGTCATAGCTGTGAATTTTAGTGTAAATGATCTGTACCAGCTCTTTTTTCGGGGCGGTTCCCAACAGGGGATCGCTGGTCTCCATCACCAGCTTGATGCCGGAAGCCAGGATAAACAGAGCCACCACCACTCCCATATAGCCGTCCAGGTTAAATCCGGAAAAATGCGAAATTGTGGCAGCAGCAAGCACCACGGCGGTAGCGAGGACGTCATTGCGGCTGTCCACTGCTGTCGCCTTAATGGTGGTAGATTTGATCAGGCCGCCAATGCGGCTGTAAAAAAGCGCCTGCCAAAACTTAATGAAAATTGAAAGGATAAGAGCCGCCGCCAGCACCCAGCTGAACTCGGCGGGTATGGGCTTAAGAATCTTGGCCACAGAGCTGCGAATGAGCTGAATTCCTAAAAACACAATGATAAAAGACACAATCAGACCAGATATGTACTCGATGCGGGCATGGCCATAAGGATGCTCGGCATCGGCAGGCTTGCCAGAAAGTTTAAATCCCACCAGGGTCACCAGCGATGAACCTGAGTCCGAGAGGTTATTGACAGCATCTGCTGTAACGGCGATGCTATAAAAAACTGTGCCTGCGATAATTTTGATTAGGAAGAGCAAAAAATTAGAGACAATGCCCATAATCCCTGCGAACTGACCGTAGCGTTCTCTAACCCTGGCACTGGCAGTGTTTTTGTAATCCCTGACAAATAACCGAATTAGAAAATTAGTCATTGCTAACCTCCTGAAACCGAATCACTTGTTCAGCTGTTCAATTATCTCCTGATAGAGCTCCCGAGTTGCGTCCTCAGCCCCTGTATTGATAAAAAACAATCCTGAGTCAGTGTCCAAGCGGATAAAAGGGGGCTTGGAAATGTTGACATTGAGGATAGCCTTACCCAGGCCGGAGAGGGAAAAATGCCCTTTGCGCACATAGCCCACACCCAAGCCATTGTTTTTTCGGTTGATTTCCGGCATTTTTTCTAACAGCTCTACCTGATTGATTTCAGCCAAGTTTATTTTCTTGCCATACATGCCCGAAATCTCCAGGGCGCCCCCCTGGATGCTGAACTCAGCCGGCCTGCCGACATGATAGAAGAAACTCACTACCCCTGCGGAAAGCAAAATGAGCAAGGCCAAGACTGCGGCGATTGTGGCTTTGGACCCTTTCGTCATCCTGCCCTGGGCATCCCGGGTATTGCCATCATATTTTTGGGCCTTGACGATCATATATATAGATACTGCCAGAATGGCTGCAAAAGCCAGCGTCCCTGCCAGGTGCAGGCCCAGGAAGCTGAAGAGAAAACCTGCAAGCACGATAGCCGCCATAATAAAGAGCATATTGCCCATGAAGCTGCCCAGTCCTTTGGTGTCAACTTTGGCTTGTTTTTCAGCGGACATGGTGTTGTAGCCTGCAATCAGCCAATAGGCCCTTTTATACTTTACCGCCCAGCCTAATAAAACTAAGAGTGCCGCGGTGCCAACACCAATGGCAATCTCCATTTCTTATCCCCCTTCTCGTCTTTTTTACAGAACCGGAGTTATCTCGCCAGGAACAGGGTTTGCGCTGTGCAGTGCGATAAACTCACTGACTCTGCCCTCAAAAATAATGTGCCTGTGGGGTATGGACAAAAAATCTATAGGTCTAGTGAACTGGGGACTTAACTTCCAGAAACTAGTATAATTGAGAATATAGGAGACAAATTGGGAACAGAAATAGTAATCTTCACGCACCAGGCCTATGCCGAAGATATAGCTGAATACACCCAGAAGATTATAACGATATTGTTTATAGTTTTGACAAAAGCTGTTTACCGCATCCTGCATGACATCATACTCGGCCTGGGTGACGGGAATCTCCAGCACACAGCAGCGGGCATTTGGAAAAAAGGAAAACAGGCCTCTGGTAAAGCTCTCCTGGACAAAGCCGCAGTCCAGCATATTGTACCGCCGTCTGCGCCCAAAAGAATACATTACCGGCAGGTTGGATTCAAAAGCGAAGGATGCATGATTATATTGGTCTCTGGTATACAGGGCAATCAGGCGGGAAAACAATGTTCCCGTTTGGGAAAGAATGATATATACATTTCTCATCAGTCCATCGCCTCCAGCCGATTCGTAAGGCCTCATGCCTCTGACTTCAGCATGCGTACCTTTTCTAAAATCCAATCCTTATACAGCCACCCGCCTAAGATTAAAACCGCTGACAGTGCAGAAACAATTACAACTGCCCAGAGGTTTTCCTGCTCAAGACTGGCCCCGATGTAGCAGGATACCACCAGGGCAGGCAGGCGGCCAAGAATCGCCAGGGCCAAAAACCGCCAGGGATTGACGGGAGTAAGGCCGGCGATATATGTCAACACATCTTTAGGCAATCCAGGAAGCAGAAAGAGAGTAAAAATTACCAATTCTGACTTGGTGCCACTGACCAACCGCAAGAGTTTGGCCAGCTTAGGCGCTGAAACAAATGTCTTTACTAGGCGGAAACCCAGCAGCCGGGCAGCGAAAAAAGCGACCAGGGAACCGATAATTATTCCGCTCACCAGGAACACTGCCCCCCAGAAAGTGCCAAACAAGTAGCCCCCAGCCAACTGGACAAGCTCCCCGGGAACAGCCGCTACTACCACCTGGAAAACTTGCACGCAGATAAAGGCAGCAATTGCATACAAACCTTCGTTTTCTACTGCCTCTTTTAATTCATCCCGGCGCGCAAACAGTTCCGCCGCCTGGGGCGTATAGCGAATGGACAGATAAACTATGGCGCCAATGAGCAACATGAGGGCAATGATATTCAGGATGATTTTCAGTTTCTGTTTGCCTTCGATTTCGACCACTCCAGCCTATGGGAACTGCACTACGCTTATAGAGATTATACCATAATCCCCGGTTCCCTCATGGAATTAAATCCGCTTTCCCAGTATATACAAGTCTGGAGCCCAAGAGGGCTCCAGACGGCATATAATTCTCGTTTCAATAACCTATTCTGCCAGCAGAGACATGAACTCTTCGCCGGTTATGGTCTCCTTTTCAAAGAGGTGCTTGGCCAACCGATGCAACATATCCTTGTTCTCCTTCAGTATTTGCAGGGCCTGCTCATGAGTGTCTTTTATGATGCCAAGGACCACATCGTCAATCCTGGATGCAGTCTCGGCAGACACCAACAGCGAGGTGTCGCCTCCCAAGTAAGGGTTGTTCACTGTTTCAAGAGCCATCATGTCAAATTCCTCACTCATGCCGAACCTGGTCACTAGGGAGCGGGCAATTTTGGTGGCTTGCTCTATATCGTTGGCAGCGCCGGTAGTGACAGTCTTTAACGCCAGCTCTTCCGCTGCCCGCCCTCCCAGGAGGATAATGACCTTTTCCAAAGCCTGCTCTTTGGTGAGCAGCACCTTCTCAGTTTCTTCCAACTGCAAAGTGTAGCCCAAGGCCCCTGAAGTCCGGGGCACAATTGTAATCTTGTGCACAGGAGCAGCGTTCTCCTGCTTTGCTGCCACCAAGGCATGGCCGATTTCGTGATAGGAAATGGTGAGCTTGTCTTTATCACTGAGAACTGCATTCTTACGCTGGTAGCCGGCAATAACCACTTCCACAGATTCCTCCAAGTCGCTCTGGAGCACTCTTTTGCGGCCCAGCTTGACGGCAAGGAGGGCAGCCTCATTAATGATATTGGCCAGGTCTGCCCCTGAAGCACCAGAGGTAGCTCGGGCAATGGCATTGAAATCAATGTTGGGGCCCATCTTGACATTGTGGGCATGAACCTTGAGCACTGCTTCCCGGCCAGCCAGGTCCGGCAATTCCACCGGAATGCGCCGGTCAAACCTGCCCGGGCGCAGAAGGGCTTTATCCAGAATTTCCGGGCGATTTGTGGCAGCTAAGATTACCAGGCCCTTATCCGACTGGAAGCCGTCCATCTCCGCTAAGAGCTGGTTGAGGGTCTGCTCCCTTTCATCATTTCCGCCCAGAGCCCCGGCGGTACGGGTCTTGCCGATGGTATCTATTTCATCAATAAAGATTATGCAAGGCGCTTTTGCCTGAGCCTGCTTAAATAAATCCCGGACCCGAGCGGCCCCCATACCCACAAACATCTCCACAAACTCCGAGCCGGAAATGGAGAAAAAGGGAACCTGGGCCTCCCCGGCCACAGCCTGAGCCAGCAGGGTCTTGCCTGTACCCGGAGGCCCCACCAGCAGTGCTCCCTTGGGGATCCTGGCCCCGATTTCAGAGTATTTTTTGGGGTTGTGGAGAAAATCCACTATTTCCTGCAGGGCTTCTTTGGCCTCGTCTTGGCCGGCCACATCCGCAAAAGTCTTGCCGGACTGAGCGTGGACATAGATTTTGGCGTTGCTCCTGCCAAAAGACATGGCATTGCCTCCGCCCAAGGCGTTCTGAAATTTCTTGGTCAAGAACCGGCCCAAGAGCATAAAGATCCCAATGGGCACAAGCCATGTGAGGATAAAATTCATAAACGGAGACATTTCTTTAGGAATAACTTGACTGAATTCTGCCCCCGATTTATACAGGCGGTCAACCAAACCGGGATCGTCCATTTTGCCGGTAACGAACAACTTGTCTTTGCCCTTTTCTTCAACGATAAAACCAATATTGGTTTCCTGAATTTCAACGGTCTTGACCTTTCCCGCTTCAACCTGCCGCAAAAAAGTCCCATAATCCACCTGGGATACTTTTGATTTCAAGAGAGCAGGAAACACCAATAAGTTTAACAGCATGACAATGCCCAGGGTTATCGCATAGTAAAAGAGCAATGGCTTTTTGGGCCGTTTTTGTTCATCCATACTTACCTCTCCTCTCCTTGGGCATACTTTTTTTAAACAACATCTAATCTTACCATAAATCAGCGATAAAAATACCCTTTCTCGGAAATCCCGGAGAAAGGGCATTTTATTAACCCCAAATCAGCCAAACCAGCACATAGCCGGTAGTAACTGCGGCCAGAGTATAGGGAACGCTGATCTTCATAAATTGGCCGATGCTTACCTCATGGCCGTCCCTGCGCAATATGCCCATGGCGGCAATGTTGGCTGAGGCGCCAATTGGCGTCAGGTTGCCCCCCAGGGTTGCCCCTGCCAGCAAACCAAAGTAGAGGACCCGGGGATCAATTCCCAGAATATTGGAGATTCCTGCCACAACCGGCAACATGGTTGCAACATAGGGGATGTTGTCAATAAAAGCTGACAGCAGCACCGATGCCCAGAGAATTATAGTATAAATGGCAAAGACGTTATTTTTGCTGACTTTGACAAAGAACTGGCTGATATCGTCGATAATTCCCGCTTCGGTTATGCTGCCGACGACAATAAAGAGGCCAGCCAGCAGGCCGATGGTAAAAAAGTCGATATCCCCAAAGACTTGGGCCACGCCCTGAAGACTGCGGTCTTTAATATATTTTCTTATCAGGCCAATCGCCAATAAGCCGAGACAGATAATGCCGTTGGTAATAGCGGGCTTTTCCGGGATAAAGGAGGCAAAGATTAAGAGGACAACCATGCTCACAATGAGCACAGAGGGGAAGTAATCTTTCACCTCGGTTTTATCATTGGAGTTAATTGGTTGAGAATATTTGCGGAACACCCGCAGCAAGACTAAGGTAGAAACCACTGCCCCCGCCTGCACCACCCAAAACATGCCGGGCTTGCCATCCAGGACAAAGAAATCCAGGAAATCCAAATTGGCATGGCCCCCCAGCATAATGGCGGTTGTATCCCCCACCAAGGTGGCAGCTCCCTGCAAGTTGGAAGATACGGCGATAGCAATGATGCTGGGAACGGGGGAAACTTTCAACTTTTTTGCTATGGTCAAAGCTACAGGCGCCACCATGAGCACAGTGGCCACATTGTCGATAAAGGCGGAGATAATGCCCGCGAACAGGGACAAGGCGATGATAGCCCACTTGACATTGGGGGTTTTGCGAATAATCAAGTCCGCCAGCCGGGCTGGCATCTTAGATTCAATAAACAAGGAGACTATCCCCATTGTGCCTGCAATCATCATGATGACATTCCAGTCAACGGCAAAAAACACTTGATTTACAGGCATAATTCCCAAGAGGACGAAAAGGGCCGCCGAAGACAGGGCGATATGTGCCCGGTAGCGGGGCAAAGACAGCAGTAGCACATAAGTAAGGACGAAAATTACGATAGCCGTGATTTTCAATAAAATAACTCCTTTTCTGGCCAAAAAAAATAGCAGGGTTTATATGGTTCAATTATAAACCATCAAATTGGTATCTTCAACCGGTGACAGGGTAGTCCCAGTAGTTGATATCTCCGACAAATTTCCCCTAGGGAGACAAGTTGATTCTACTTGACTTTAGTTATCCCTGGGGGTAATATGGTGCTGAGGTGAGAAATATGGTAAAAAACCTTATTACTGCTCAAGTCCTGGCCGATGCCCTGGACCTCTCGGTGGAGACCGTCTGGCGCTACACCAGGAACAATAAGATTCCCTATGTCACCCTGGGTAAAAGGCAGTACCGCTATAACCTCCAGGAGGTTATAGCCGCCCTGACCGGCACAGGAGTCCGGGAAAAGTCTCTGGAATACATTTCAGGTCCCAGGAAATTTACCTACCAGGACTACCTGGAATTTCACGAGGATCCGGGATACCGGTATGAAGTCCTGGCCGGTGAGTTGGTCAAAGGACCGGGACCAATCATAGTGCATCAAAGAGTTTCCCGAGAGCTTGAGTTTATCCTATTGGTGTACTTCCGGCAGACAGACTCCTTAGGGGAAGTCTTTTTTGCCCCGCTGGATTTAACTTTGGGCAACTTCACTGTAGTCCAACCGGATATCCTGTACATTTCCAGTGAACAAAGGGACATCATCAAGGAAACCCGAATAGACGGAGCCCCCCTGCTGGCAGTGGAAATTATCTCTGAATCCAGCCGTCGCAAGGACCGGTTCCGCAAGCGCGAGATTTATCAGGAGGCGGGAATTCGGCACTACTGGCTGGTGGATCCCCATGAAAAGACCATGGAATGCCTTGCCCTCCGGGATGGGGCATACATCCTGGCTGCTTCCGGCATGGATGATGATATCGTCACCCACCCGGATTTTCCCGACCTCAGCATCCCCCTGGCAGAGATCTGGTAATAATGGGGACGGACCTTTTTGTCGCATTTTCGACATTTGAGTTAGGATAGGCATCCTCAACAGTCGGATTTTTTTTAAAAAGCCCTTCCATCTTCCACGGCCTTGTGTTAAAATACAGCAAATGAATATCTTTAAATCGGCACAGAGATGCCGGCAAGATGATATATCAGTGTACAAGCCTAATGTCTTGTCTGCGCCTTTGCAGTCAAGACATTTTTGTGTACTGAGCCGCTCTGTGCAATTCACCTTGCCTGAGAATACTACTGGAAGAAGCGCGTCAGCTTCAAATTTGAAGGAGGAATTGCCAATGTCAGCTAAACACCAGATTTCCGGGTATTTGCCCGATGAGCGCCCGCCCTTTTGGAAATTATTCTTATACGCCCTGCAGCAAGTCATCGTTATGTTTCCCGCGACCATTGCCGTTGCCTTGCTTACTGGTTTCCATGTTTCCACCACCATTTTTGCCAGCGGCCTGGCAACCGTCTGCTTTATCCTGGTAACCGGCAGAAAACTGCCTCTCTATTATGGCTCTAGTTTTTCCTACTTGCCGGCAATCGCCGGGCTCATGGCTTCTGAGGCCTTATCAGGATACTCCCTTAACGAAAAGATCGCCGTGGCCCAGTTCGGCATTGTCATGTCTGGTTTTGTTTCCATCGCCGCCGGCCTTATCGTCAACCGCTTTGGCAAAGAATCAATTAATAAAATCCTACCGGCCACAGTAACCGGGCCTATCGCCATGGCCATTGGCCTTACCCTGGCTGCCAACGCCCTCAAAGATGCGGCGGCCTTTCCCGAGGTGGCTGCAGCATCAACAGCCCTGGCCGGGAATATGGCCTGGGTGATTTCCCTCACCACTTTGCTGGCCACCATCTTGTTCTCAGTATACTTAAAAGGTTTCTGGAGCCAGCTGCCCCTCCTATTCGGTCCCATCGTCGGCTGCATTGTTGCCTTTATTGTATTCAAGACAACAGGCGTAAATTTCTTTAAAGCCTTGACGGAAACCCCGGACACCTTATTTGCCCTGCCAATCTTCACCCTGCCCAAACCTTCCTGGCTGGCTGTAGCGGCAATTATGCCTATTGCCATTGCCACCATCCCCGAGTCTACAGCCCATGTCTACCAGCTGGACATCTATGTCAATGACCTGGCCCGCAAGAAAAAGAGCAGCAAAAAATATGACATCGAAAGCATGCTAGGCCTCAATCTCATTGGCGACGGTATTGGCGACATGGTAGCCGGCTTCATTGGCGGCCCTGCAGGCACCAACTACGGGGAAAACATCAGCGCCATGGCGATTACAAGAGTGTTCTCCATTCCCGTCCTCATCGCGGCCGCAATCATTGCCATGGTTATCTCCTGCTTCACTCCGCTGATCAATGCCATTTACGCCATCCCTTACGCAGTCATCGGGGGATTGGAAATATATCTCTTCGGCGCTATAGCTGCCCAAGGCGTCGCCATTATGCTGGAAAAGAAAGTCGACCTCTTCAGCGCCAAGAACATTGCCGTCATCGCCACGATCATGGTAATCGGTGTCGGCGGCCAGTATGCCTTTGGCGGCAACATCCCCTTCTTCGGCCTCAATATTCCCAGCATTGCTGGAGCAGCAATCTTTGGCATCATTCTCAACCTGCTCCTCAGTATCGGCGAAAAGAAAAGGCTGCAGAAGGCTGACTAAGACTACACCCTCCAATTTTATTTACCGGCAGCATGCTGCCGGTTTTTTTGAGCCTGTAGTTTCGGACTAAAAATCCGGCAGAATCTGCCGGATTTTTAGTCTGCTCAAATATTTCTTCTAATCTTGCTCAAAATCGACGTTGTCATCATCTAGATAACCGCCGAACGCATTTAGGCCGGCGGTTACTTTCTTATTCTTTTTTTTCACTGTCGAGATATTGTTTTCTCTTCTTCCGTTGCCTGACACATTCCGTCAGGAGGAATTCAATCTGTCCATTGATTGAACGGATATCGTCTGCAGCCCAGGCCGCCAATTCTTCCCACAGGGATGATGGCAAGCGCAACAAAATCTTTTTATCTTTTTCTGCAGTCTCCATATCTCATCATCCCCCTGCTAAATTTTTAGTACAATGAACCGCTGTTAACTATGGGCTGAGCATCCTTATTGCCACAGAGGACAACAAGCAAATTGCTGACCATGGCGGCCTTGCGCTCCTCATCCAAATTGACGATGTCATTTTCGCTGAGCTTGGCTAGGGCCATTTCCACCATGCCCACTGCGCCCTCGACGATCATCTGGCGTGCATCGATGATCGCTGAGGCCTGCTGACGCTGGAGCATTGCCGCCGCTATTTCCGGAGCATAGGATAAATGAGTGATTCTGGCCTCCATAATTTCCAGCCCGGCCATTTCTGCCTTAGCTTGAATCTCGGCCTTGAGCCTTTCGGCAATCTCTCTGCTGCTGCCCCGCAAAGACTTCTCGTTGTCAATGCTATCGGACGCATCATAGGGGTAGAGGCTGACAATATTCCTGAGTGCGGCATCAGTCTGGATGGACAAGAATTCGGTATAATTATCTACATTGAATACCGCCTTGGCGGTGTTGACCACCCGCCAAATGACGACGATGCCAATGATGATGGGGTTGCCCAGCAGATCATTGATCTTTTGCTTGTCATTGTTCAGAGTCATGGCCTTGAGGGAGATTTTTTTGCTCACAAAGGGAACAGTAGGCCCCTGGGGGAGGGTCTTGGTCGCCGCCAGATCGTTGATCAGCTTGCCACTGGAAGTGGTGCGGGTAGATGGGTTAAAAGCAATAGCGAACGGATTGACAAAGAAAAACCCCGCCCTTTTCAGGGTACCGTAATACCGGCCAAAAAGAGTGAGTACAAGGGCCTCGTTAGGTTTAAGCACTTTTAAACCTGCAAACAGAATCGGACCAATAAGAGATAAATAGAGGCCGGAAACAACGGCCAAGATTGCCCAGGGCACGGCATTGACTGCTTCTGTACTTTGGACAATGCCGTAAATCATCCCCGCTAGGGCCGCCAGCATGAGCAAAATATTGAGTATGAGCATAAACATTCCGTTTTTGGCCTTGAGGATAATTTCCTGGTGATTGCCAGCTTTTTCTTGAGACATACCAAATTCCCCTTTCTAGTTTCTAATATCATTATGATACTACGATTATATCAGAACCATATAATATGGCAATAGAAAAACCGCCCTTTGAGTTGCTTGCGCTCCTCAAAGGGCGGTTATCATTTTGCGCTATTCCCCGCATTCACCATGATGCTCATGCTCATGGCAAACGGAACCGGTAGATTTCAGGCTTCCCTTGAGATAGCTGTTGGCAGCGTCGTCGGCGCTACCCCTGGCGCCAGTTACCACTTCAATGCCTTTTTCTTCGAATATTTCTATAGCGCCGCCGCCCACCCCCCCTGAAATTATGACATTTACTCCTTGATCGCTGAGAAAATTGGGCAAAAATCCCGGCCGGTGCCCAGGATTGGGGATGGTTTCAGAATTGACGATTTTGTCATTCTCAACATGGTAAATTCTGAAGTCCTGACAATGGCCGAAGTGCTCGGTAACCTGACTGCCATCGCTGGCTACTGCAATTTTCATCATTTCCCCTCCAATGCTTTTAGAATTTGGACTGCTTTATCCAAACCTGTGGCTTGATAATCCTCAATCTTTCCCATATCGCAGGCTTGAGCCAACTGGGGATCAATGGGCAACCGGGCCAGGACTTCGAGGCCGTGGCTGCCGGCAACATCCTCAATATGGCTTTCGCCAAAAAGATTATGTTGCTGCTTGCAGCTGGGACACTGGAAATATGCCATGTTTTCCACTACACCCAAAATCGGTATCTTCATCATTTCTGCCATTTTTACAGCCTTGGTCACTATCATCGAGACCAATTCCTGAGGAGAGGTGACAATGATAATTCCATCCATGGGTAGAGACTGAAATACTGTCAAGGGAACATCTCCTGTACCTGGAGGCATGTCGATGAACATATAGTCCACATCCCCCCAGATGACTTCGCTCCAAAACTGCTTGACGGTCCCCGCCAGAATCGGCCCCCTCCAGACAACGGGATCGGTATCCACAGGCAAGAGCAAGTTAATGGACATAATGCCAATGCCCGTCTTGCTTTTTACGGGATAGATGCCGTCTTTTCCCCCTGTAGCCTTTTCCCTGATGCCAAAGGCCTTGGGAATTGACGGACCGGTCAGATCAGAATCCAGGATAGCGATGCTGTATCCCTCTTTCCGCATCATCACTGCCATTAAAGATGTCACCAGGGATTTGCCCACACCGCCCTTGCCACTGACTATCCCGATGACCCGTTTTACCTTGCTGCCTTCATTAAGCTTAACGGTGAAATCTGTTTTCTCCCCATCCTGTTCACTCATCATCCTCATCTCCTAGCCCATTTAATATTTCAAGAGTCTTGTTAAAAACCTTTCGCACTGCCTGGCTGGCAGGGCCAGACCCATCTACAATGGTCCTGCCGCTGGCATTGCTATTTTTATGTATATCCCTCCTAATATTTTTCCTAACCCCGATTGCCATGCCTATGCCGATGGCAGCCCCGGCCGCAGGCTAGTCCCTGGCAGAGCTGATAGTCCCCGCCCTCAATTCTCAGGATCTTACCATTGACAAGAGACTGGGCGATTTTTGCCCTGGCCTGGGCATAAATGCCCTGGACTGTTGTGCGGGCAATTTGCATTTGCCCGGCGCACTCTTCCTGAGTAAAGCCTTCCAAATCAATAAGGCGAATGGCCTCATATTCATCTACAGTCATGATGACGGCTCCCTCAGATGAAGAATCCAGAGGACCAAACCGGCTGACCCTGGGCAGACAGCAGACATTCCGCCACTTTCTTGGTCTGGGCATATTCTCACCTCCATTACTTGCAAGTAACAGGGGTGAAGCCCCCTGTTACTTATCCTCCCCAGATAAATCCTCTAATTGCTTATTGAGCAAATTTAGTCTGGTTTGAAGTTCTTGTTTTTGCAGCTCTAAAATTTCTTTGTCCCCGGCCACGGGAAATCTATAAGGCGCACAGCACCTGCCAAACCCTCTGCGGCGGCCAAGTCCCATTCCGTAACCCTGACTGAAACCCACTGGAGTAGCGCCGGCACACACTCCCAAACCTCTTCCGGTCATTGCACCACGGCCCAAAGGACCAGTTCCATCTCCACCTGGCATATTGACACCTCCCTAAAAGTTAATGACATATGTCATCCACATCCTTATCATACTCCATTGGTGACATATGTCAATAACTATTCTTTTTTCAGGGTGTGAAAATTGCCCGCATTTACTGCACCTACATAAAGGGAGCGAAAACTCTCAGCACATCCTGTACTAAGCGGAGGAAGGCGTTGCCCCGGCAGTCCTCCAGGGTAATGCGGTGGCATTTTTCCAGGGTCTTAAGAAAGTCTTCCTTGACCTGCTGCACCGCCCGGGTTTTATACATCCATACCCCGCATTCAAAATGGAGATAGAGGCTGCGGAAATCCAGATTGGCTGTGCCTACAGTAGCCACCTTGTCATCGGAGACAAAGGTTTTGGAATGAATAAAGCCAATAGAATATTCATAGATTTTGACCCCTGCCTTAATCAGGTCACGGTAGTACGAGCGGGTAGTGACATGAACAAATTTCTTATCCCAGTGATGGGGGGTGACAATCCGTACATCCACCCCTGCCTTGGCCGCCAGGGCCAGAGCCGAGAGCATGGTGTCATCAATTATCAGGTAGGGCGAATTGATGTACAGATAATCTTTGGCACCGGTAATAATCTCCATATACACATGCTCGCTGACATGCTCATTGTCAATGGGGCTGTCAGCATAGGGCAGCACCCAGCCGTCGGAGGAAACAGGGCAATCCTCATTCTGCCAGGGCCGGAATTGAGCGTAATCTTCTTTTGCGTTGGTGGTCATGGCCCACATCTGCAAAAACATCAGGGTCATACTCCAGGCCGCTTCTCCTTTGAGCATAACAGCGGCATCCTTCCAATGCCCAAATCTCTCCACGGCGTTTATATATTCATCTGCCAAGTTGACGCCACCGGTAAATGCCACCTCGCCATCGATGACAGCTATCTTGCGGTGGTCCCGGTTGTTTTGCAAGGTCGACAGCGCCGGCCGGAATTTATTAAAGGCAACGCATTTAATGCCATATTCCGCCAGGACCCTGGGATAGTGCTGGGGAAGGCGGAGCAGGCAGCCCATATCGTCATACATAAAGCGGACTTCAACTCCCGCTTTTGCCTTCTCCTTTAATATATCAAGGATCGAATTCCACATCAGGCCTTCTTCGACAATGAAATATTCAAGAAAAATATAGCGCCGGGCCTTCTTCAGTTCCCGGAGGAGGACTTCAAACTTTACCTCTCCCGGCGTCAGATATTCCGTCATGGTATGCCGGTAGACAGGAAAGCCTGCATATTCCTGCAAGTAGCGCACCTGGCGCAGGCATTCCCTTGATTCCTGCGTTATTTGAGGGAGCACATCCTCCCGGGGGGCTAAGAGCGGCTGAGTTTCCCGGACAATGCCTTCCATCTGGCGTTTGGCCTTTCTGGTAGTGGACTGAAAGTAAAAGAGCAGGTAGAACAACCCCCCGAAAATAGGAAAGACGAGGATGAGGAAGACCCAGGATAATTTATAAGCGGGTTTGTCTTTTTTGTTAAAGATGAAAAACACCACTAGAATACTGACCAGCGAGAGAATGACCCTGATGATGTCATAATATTTAATTGAGGTGGTGACAAAAAGAAAGAGCAGGACCAACTGCAGCACAATCAAAATGGAGACTAATACACGCTGGGAAAAAATTAGCCTGATTGCTTTATAAAACAAATTCGCTCCCTCCTCTGTCCCCGTCTCAATACTTGCTAATAGTATTTATAATACCATATTCAAAATGACAAATGGCAATTCCCCTGTCCGCAAAGACAGACTAAGTATACTATATTGTTTTGACATGCAAAAATACTTGTGGTGGCATTAAATTGTAAATACTTAGGCAGATTATTTTTACTGTTGAGAAAACAACATCTGGATGAATGTAATACTATTATTGGAAATACCGTTCTGTAAGGAGGTCAAAAAGTGATGATGAATAAGCGCTGTCTTATCAGTATCATATTGATTATAATCAGTCGTTAATTAGTTGGAAGTTCTTGCCGCCACCAGGACCAAGAACACCTACTATATCCTGGATTCCGGGAGAATTGCCGAAATCGCTGCCCTGGGCGAATCCTTTGAGCCCATGTTCGGCAGGTACCTGTGGGATGGGCGGACACTATACGGTTATGTGGGCACCTGGTATCATGACGGCCTTGGCAGTCACCTGTTTAGCTATGATGTTCTAACCGGTCAATTGACGCACACCGGCATTATCTTTACCCTGGAACCTGATATGTTGGCAATATCAAAATCAACAGTATCGGAACCGGGCAGCAGCATTATTTTGCACAAACTCAAGAAATAGCCCGGATTCTCTTTTTAACTCACTTCTATTCTTACAATCTCCGAACTGGAGCCCAACCTTAGCGGCGGCCCCCAGGTGCCGGTACCCGATGAAATATAAATATGGGAATCTCCCAAGGCGTGCAGCCCGTAGGCATAGCGGTAGACCAGATGGACCAAGAGATTGAGCGGCAGTATCTGCCCCTGGTGAGTATGACCGGAAAGCTGCAAGTCGATGCCCAGCTTAGCAGTTTTCTTAAAGCCTACAGGATGATGAATCAGTAAGATGTTATAATCCCCGGCCTTGGCGGCGGTCAGGAACCCCCGGATATTATCCTCTGTCTGGGAATCAATCCCCGTAATCTTGCCTCCCATACCTGCTAAATTAACACCCTCTGTTACCTTTAGGAATTGACCGTCGGCCACAATAATCCCAGCCGCCTGGCAAAATTGTCTAAAGTGCTCAATACCTTGGTAGTATTCATGGTTTCCCGAGACGGCATAAACGCCGTCTTTTGTTTTCAGGCTTTTAAACGCGGGGATGAATTTAGCCATGCCCTCATAGGTATCGTCGGCCAGATCGCCGGTGACTACGACTATGTCAGCCTCCAGACTGTTGACTTGGGCAATAACTTTCTCCAGCCATTTTAGGGAAGTCTGAGGGCCCAGATGGAGATCGGAAAGATGCACTATGCTAAAGGGTCTCGCCAGTTTCCTATGCTTAATGCTGATATCCTTGATTTCCGGTCCCCGCCAGGCCTTGACCGCGGACCAAAGAGTCAAGACAATGATTATTCCTATGGCCGGCGCTTGGCTCCGAATAGGCAGGAACAGGGAAAGCAAATCTTTGACTACAAATACCGCCACAGAGATGGACAGGACGCCCAGCCAAAGGGCGCCCAAGCAAGCGAGGAGAGGCAGCTTCAGCCGGGAGCGAAACAACTGGCTGACGGGATAAGCGCAGGCCAAAAGGATAAACAACGTCTGTGCTAAGAGGGAAATACCTGGTGAGGCAGGAATTGCCTGCACCAGGTTAAAGTAGACATAGTAATTCAGCCCGCCGTATGCTGCCAGAAACACTATTAGAAATAAGCTTATCTCTGCTATCCTTTTGACCATTGCCTTCCTCCCTGGGACAAAAAGAACCGTCCCCTTTGTCCCATTAACTTTTCAACAGCATGCAGATGAAGAATTGGACTGTAATTTCAATCTTGCTCAGGGGAATGCGCTCGTTGCTGCCGTGGATCATTTTCCGCTCTTCGGCAGAGAGCTCCATGGCGCAAAAGCGCAGGACATTGGGACAGATCCGGGTAAAGTGTCTGGAGTCTGTGCATGCCAGCATCATGTACGGGGAGACCAGTGTTCCTGGCCACACCTGGCGAATTCCTTCCTCCAAGCGCTGCCAAGGCTCTGTCCCAACTGTAGAAAATGGCATGACTTCGATGGCATTGACCGCCTCAATTTCCACTGCATCATTGCCTATCCTCTGCTTTAGGGCGGCAATAACAGAATCCTTGGTATCCCCCTCCATCATTCTCACATCCGCTTCGACGCTGGCCGCCGCAGGAAAGACATTGACGGTATCACTGGCTTTCATTTTCGTAAAGGCCACGGTGGTGCGGACCAAGGCGTTAAATTCGCCGCCCATTTTTTTGGTGGCCAGGTTTAGCAGCGACCCAAACAGCTTCAGATTTGCAAAAACCAGTTTTAAGCCGAAACCGGCATGGCGGCCGAGAATGTCAAACATCTCCCGGGCGGGACCAGCCATGTGGAATCTAAAGGGCTTATTTTCAACGGCGCAGACAGCCCTGGCCAAGATGCCTATGGGAGTGCGGGGCGGCGGCGAAGAGGCATGGCCGCCTTTGCTCTTGACAGTGAATCTCAGGTGCAGCTTCCCCTTTTCGCCGGTGCCCACCAGGGCACATTTTTCTTGCACCCCGGGAACTGCCCCCTGGACGATGGCGCCGCCTTCATCCAAAACCATATGGGGTGTGATTCCATTGGCTGCAAGATAGTCCACTATGTCTGATGCGCTGGCGCCGTTAGTCTCTTCGTCTCCGGAAAAGGAAAGATAGATGTCGTTTGCGGGGACAAATCCCTGGGCCAGGAGGTACTCCGCCCCCTCCAAAATTGCGCACAATGTGCCCTTGGTATCCAGGGTCCCCCGCCCCCACAAAAAGCCGTCTTTAATTATCCCGGCAAAGGGCGGCTGCTCCCAGGCCTCTTCTTCAGCAGGGACCACATCGTAATGGGCCATGTACACCGTGGGTTTCTCAGAGCTCTTTCCCGGCCAATGGTAGAGAAGCCCAGTCCTGCCGATGCGCTGAAACTGACAATATTGATGCACTAAGGGATAGCATTCCCGCAGCAAGGCCCGGAACTTCTCAAATTCCCCTTCAGCTTCAAGACTGGTATCTAAATATGATACCGTCTTGCACCGAATCATCCGGGTCAAATTTTGTACTGCCCTGTCCCGGTCCACTTCCACGGCAAAGGGAGGGATCTCTTTCATTGGATAGGGGCGGAAGAACAGAGCCCGGATCAGGATGAAGGCCAACAGCAATACTAAGGCTGCACCGATAAAGATTAGTATCTCCATGCAATTCCCCCCTATTTACAGAAAACCTTTTTTGTATAATATCCTCGCTGCCACTATGGCAATAATTGCCCCTACCGGCACCAGGACGCTGACAGAATTGGCCAGAGAAGGCACCGAGATAAACAGCACCAGCATAAACACAAGAGGAGCCAGGGCAATCTTCCAGTTCTTCGAGATAAACACCACGGCCAGAGCGCCAAAAAGAGAAGGCAGGATATTGGCAAAGGCCGGGGCCAGCACCTCCGATTCCAATATAGGCTGCAGCTGGGAAAGCAGGAGCACCCCGACGAAAATAATCACGGTGGTGACAATAGAGGAAACAGCAATAGAAATGGTGGAAATCAGCTCACCCTTTTCGGTGCCAGGTTTTACTTTTGCCACTTCCATGGCGCTGAGGGCGCAGGGGACCTTGAGGTTTGTCAGGTTGCCGGTGACAAACCCCAGGTAAGAGCCGCCGGAGCCCAACATGGGTGAAAAGGTCAAAGCTTCAATTGCGCCTACAGTCCAGAATATTGGCGCCACCCCCAGCAGACCTTTGAGCAATGACATGGGGCTGGGCCAGGCTCCATAGTAAATGCTGGCCGCCAAGGGGTAAAGGATAAACATGACTATGGCCAGGGAACACCAGATTCTGCCCCAGACATGGATTTTCTCACTGTATTTCTTCATCTACTCTCCTCCTATCCCAACAACCTTGTAATGGGGATGGACAGGGCCATTGCCCCCAGCATGCTGATGGGCAGGGCATAATCCTCCATCCACTTTACCTTGAGAACCCGGACAAAGAAACCGCAGATCAGCATAATCAGGGAAGAAATCAACATGACAAAGACCGGAATCCAGCCTTTAAGGCCGATTGTAACGTCGGCAAAGATCATCCCCAAAAACGCCGAAATCATGCCCATGAACAGGGCGGTAAGGACAATCTCCCCCCATTTTGTATCCCGCTTTTTCAGGCTCTGGATTCCCCCTTGAATTTTCTTTAAGAACAGAGTGACAATAATCAGTCCTGAGAGGATTCCCAAAGTCATTACCCAGGCAATAGTGGAATAAACCCTGGGGTCGGTCACTCCTTCAGAAATTGAGACTCCAAGGGTAGCGGCTGTAGATGTGGCAGCAGGCAATTCGTAGGTAAGGGCGCCCAGGACGCTGAGCCTCAGCCAGGGCAGGGGCAGGCCCAGGAACTTGGACAAGGTGATGACCCCCAGGATGATTGCAATAGCCGGGGCCACGGTAAAGGCGGCGCTGCCCCTCACCACCCTTCTCAACACAGAAGCTTCTATCCCCAACTCCCTGGCCCGAATCCAAGCCTTGCGTAGAAAAAAGACTGACTGGGCAATGACAAAGACAACGATGATGCCGGCAGCGATGAACAAAAACACGCTGTTGGAGTTAAAATCTCTCATTGAACATCCACTCCTTTTCCCTTATAGACCAAGCAAACAGATACAAAGATATTCAAGATGTCACGCTCTTGTTCCTGCTGCGCTGAATCAGTCGGGGAAAAAAAAGGAGCTCCTCTTCTCAGGAGCTCCTCCCTTATTCCTTGTCCGCAACACACTCCTGCAAAAACAGCCATGAGGTACCTGCCGGCGGATATCCAGGTATAATGCTTCAGTTGCCGGCTATTAAGTAAGCAGCAGCCTGGATTGCTCCAAGCTGCTGCTCTATTAGATAGCCCCAGATTGAGTAATACTGATCAGTCTTGTGACTGATTAGATACCTAAGTATTCCGGCTTTCAAAGTAATAATAATACAGGCTATTGTTTTTGTCAACTCTTGTCTTAAAAAGCCAAAAAATGTCGAAAAACCGATTATGGTTTTAATGGTCTAGGAAAGATCTGAGGTGCAATTTGGACATTTCCGGGCTTCAATATGGATAGTGCTCTGGCAGAAGGGACAGCTTTTGGTAGTAGGAGTTACAGGAGCGGGCTCTTTTTTAAATCTGTTTAATTGTTTTATTATGACGAAAATACATAATGCGATAATCAGGAAGTCGATAATATTGGTGATAAATGACCCATAGTTTAAAGTCGATGCCCCCGCCTCCTTGGCGGCCTCATATGTCGCATATTTATTGCCGTCCAAACTGATGAACATGTTAGTAAAATCCAGCTTGCCAGTGCCCAGGCTTATTAGCGGCATAATGATATCATTGACCAGGGAAGTGACAATTTTGCCAAACGCTCCCCCGATAATTACACCGGTAGCTAGGTCGACTACATTGCCCTTCATGGCAAAATCCCTAAATTCCTTTAAAAATGACATTAGCTTCCCCCCATTAATTTAGATAATCTAAACATATCACAGAATAAATATTTTTTCTTCCGCCAAAGTCCTGTCTCCTCTATGCCGCTGTAGCCAATTTACTCTTGTTGAAAATTTATTATCCAAAAGCAGGAGTTTGCAGTTTTAGCAAGACAAGGCAATAATGTCCTGACTAATTAAGGAGAGTGAAAATATGGCAAAGCTAGATCTTATTGAGGGTATCGGTCCCATGAATATGGCGAAGTTAAACAAGTTGAAACTTGGATCAAAGAAGCCGTCACCCTTCCCCGCATAATCGAATATTAGAGCCAAAAATACCACCTGCGTAGGTGGTATTTCCTTTTAATAACAGCACTCTCCCTGGCAGTTCTCATTGGCGAATTCTATCTCCATAGTCACATGTTCAATGCCCTTGGCCTGAATCACGTCCCTGATTTCCTTCTTGACGCAGACAATTTCCTCTTTGTTGATTTCATCCCCTAGAACAACATGAGTGCTTAAAAAATGCTTCTGTCCCTCCAGAGACCAGATATGGGTATGGTGGACAGACATAACTGCTGGCACTGTGGCCAGCTCTTGTTCGATTTCGGGAATGGAGAAGTCCTTAGGGACTCTCTGGAGAAAGATGCTGAGGACCTCCCGGAGATTAACCAGCACGTGGTAGAGAATGTACAAAGTAATCAGCACAGACAGGATAGGATCGAGGATGGGGATATCCACAAAGGTCAGCACGATGCTGGCTGCAAGGATGACAACCCAGCCCAGGACATCCTCCAGCATGTGCCAGAGCACCACGCGTTCGTTCAGGGAAGTGCCTTTTCTCAGCCTGAGGACGGCCACCCCGTTGATCAAAATGCCTAAAATGGCAAAAAACAGCATCCCCTGAGTATTTAAAGGCTCAGGGCTGATTATTCTGGGCACAGCCCTCACCAGGATAACAAGGGATCCCCCCAGCAAGATTACGCTGTTAAGCAATGCCCCCAGCAATGAAAAACGGGCATAGCCAAAGGAATATTTCTGATCTGGTCCCCTTTGGGCATATTTCTCCAGGTACCAGGATATGCCCAAGGAAACGGAGTCACCTAAGTCATGTAGGGCATCAGATAAAATGGCCATGCTGTTTGTCCACAGGCCCCCTACTATCTCCAAAAGGGTAAAGAGCAGGTTGAGCAAAAATGCAATTTTAATATTGCCTTGACTTCCATGGCTATGATGGTGATGACTGTGAGGATGGTCATGATCGTGGTTATGTGCCATATATTTACCTCCGCTTTATCCCATTCTTTGTACTGTCCATTATCATGAATACGCTGGATTAAAAACCGGGTGAATGTTATTGCATTTTCCTGGCCAAGATAGTCCCCAGCAGATCGTAGAAAAGCTTGACGGACATATGCCGCCGGGGATTAAAGCGCAGCCGGTATTTGATCTTGCCAAGATAAAATTCGACTACATCCTGAAAGGTAATGCTGAGGCTGGAGATATCAGAAAGCATTATTTCTTCAGGCCCCTTATTGCCTTGGATTCCCAGCCTGTCCGGCAAAAAGGTCAGCCTGACAATATCCCTTTGCCATGGCTTGATGCCAATCTCCTTTTTGCTTAAAAGCACCTCTTCATTGATAAAGCAAAAACCCTCCTCAATGATGCGAGGCAGGAACTGACGCTGCCACTGATTCCAGGATGCCGTATCCGAAAAGTCCGGGCAGCCCAGGATTTCACCATACTGATTCATGCCATACTGGGCATCGCATTCCGAACAATGAAATTTATCCCCCTGAGATTTGATGCTGTTGACGGAGTTGCAGCTTGGACAGACATACAGCAAGCGCTCAATATGCTCTGCCAAATTTTTGCCCTTAAAAGGAATCCGGTGCTTTCGCTGCCAGACGTATTCGTTATAATTCAGCTTCTCCACCAGCAGGGCCTGGAGCTCCTCGGGAGTCTTGCTGGCGATTGTATCTCTGCCAAAAAGATGCTTTATCTCCATTATTAGTTTTCCCTTGCGGGGATAGGCTGCCCAGCGGGGCCGACTTAAATAGCCTCCTTTTACAATAACCGCATAGACCGGCACTTTTAAGAGCTTAATCAGTTTTCCCGTTGAGGGAATCAGGTAGTCAGTGGCGCCATCCCAGTTGCGTCCCCCCTCAGGGTAAAGACCGACGGGGTGTCCTGCCCTGACATGTCTCACCAGGGCCCGGATAGACTTGGCATCCCCAGTGTTCTTGGCAAAGGGAATGCTTTCCAGCATCGCCAACAGGTTTCTCTTCAGCCAGTGATCCTGGTTGGCATCACCGGCTATAAAGCGAATCAGCCTATTGGAATAAACGTTGCTCAAGATTGGGTCTTCGTTTGTTACATGGTTTCCCAGCAACAAATAGGGCTCCTTCAAATCTGTAAGTGGATTGCTCTCTACCTGAATATTAAATAGCCATTTCAGGTAAGACCGGACAGGTGTTTTGAGCAAGCGGTAAAAAACGTCCCCCCCTGTTAAGCTCACAAAAATCCCCTCCCTGTATTATTAAAACTTTTCTAGGTACCTAGACCAGTTCAAATTTCAGGGCGCTATTGAACTCAGCGGCTTCGCAAAATACTGCGATTAGCAGCTCGGCGTACCCCCCCAGGTTGACAGGCAGTTTGTCAGCATTAATCAAGATGATGTGCAGGGGCTCGCTGATGATGCTCAGCATATCCCACAGGGCATCCAGGTTGCGGCCATAGTAATCGGGAAAATCTAGCTGACACTGAATATATTGATGGGTTGCCTGTTTATCTGTCATTTCAAGGGCATCCAGGATTACCACCGGTATCCCCTCCTAATAGAGCCTGGTAAATGACTCATAGTGATCATCTGTATAATAAATCAGGCCTTCATTGGAAAAGACGATGCGCTCAGGCCCTCTGTAGCCGCCAGCATAGTTGACGTCGCATTCATACCACACCCGCCCCGGGTCATCAGGCAGCAGGCCTTCACGATTGCCAAATCTGTCCCCGCCGATGGAGAGCTGGTCGGCAACTTCCCACAGGTTGCCTTTACTGTTGTCCCAGCCCAACTCCTGGGCTTCACTTTTGGTTATAAAATTAGCAGGCAGTCTGCCATAGGTATGAATATACAGGGCCACATCCTCAGGAGTTGAATAATAGCCGTCCTCCGCAAGCTCTGTTCCCTGGGGATTGGCAGAGGGTTGGTTCAAATCCAATTGAAAATATGCAACAATAATCAGGAGCAAAATCAGCCCGATTATACTGATTAATTTCTTTTTATTCACAGGATTCCCCTCTCCAGCTAAAATCAGGCGGTCTTACTCGATTTCGTGGACCATTTGCACATAATCCAAGGGTGCATATCCCTTGCGCCTATACAGCCGTTCGGCAGATTTGTTGCTGTCGACTATTTCCAGTCTGATCCTCTTGGCCTGCTTGGCATATTCCCGGTTAATAAAATCAATGAATTGGTTCCCCAGGCCCATGCCTCTAAACTTTTTCATGATATAAAGCTCTTCAATCCAGACTACGATGCCTCCGGCCTCATTGGAATAAGTTAAGCTGAGAAGGCCATAGCCTGCAGTTTCATTATTGTCCTCAATAATATATGCTTTCGCATAGGGAGAATCGGCAATTACTTCTTCAAAGGTCTGCTCAATATGACTTGAGGGGATGTCATGGAGCACAGCCTCCGAACAAAAAAATTCTTTGACCATGGCTATAAATTTTTCCCGATCTCTGCTTTCTATTTCTCTAATCAATCTGATTTCTCCTTTCACAGGCAAAATAAATTTTATATCTCCCCTACTACCATTATAAAGTTGCATACAGCTGCGAGCAAGCAAAGACAGGAGATGTTAATAGAGGTCTGTTATAAAATACTGCCAAACCCAATTTAATTACAACTGCAATATGTCAGCCTTTGTCGGGTTTTGTCGAAACATTCTACTAGATTTCTTCATTTGGTTAATATATAATATAAATTAACTTCATGTAAGACTGAAAATGCATCAAAGCCGCTCTTGATAAAAATAAGGGGGGGGGGAACATTATGAAAAAACTCTTTATTGCAGTGCTGGCGGTATTCACTTTTTTTGCTTTGTGTAGCGGATCCGCATTGGCGGCGAGCGCAGATGGGCAATATAATCTTGGGGAGTGGTCAACATACAAAAATTATTCTTACTCTGCCTACTCTACGGGTAATACATGGGCGAGATATCAATTTGTAAGCGGGTTTGATGCTCTAAACATTTTCAACAAAAGGATTTATAGTGTTTACGATACACGCGAATGGACAACTTTTCTTAATACCAATACTTTCGATACTTCCGCTTTTAATTATAGGCCTTCATCCTTGCAAATGACAAAACCGTGGTGGTCACCATGGTCTATGCCTTCAAGAGATGCAAATATATGGGGACGATCACCTCAACAACTAATAGGCACCTCGGCTGCAGGGTTAGGGTATGGTATTGGCCTTGGAGGAACTGTTTCTGCAACCAAAGATGGTTCCGGCGCTTCAGGCACTTTTTCAGTAAGTATTGGACAAGCAGTAACATACTGGTCTTCTACGGATCTTAATACTACGTATATCCCAAATAAAACATATATCCACGTTCGTTGTATTGTCCGCTAATTAAATCGTCTGGCAGCCAAAAAGAAGCGTTAAGAATACAGCATTATTCGATTGCGAGGAAAAGCTATGCTCTTCCAAGAGATAATGTATGAACTGAAAATTATCATCAAATCCAGGCAGTTTCTTTTGTTCATTTTAGTTATTTCTTTATTTCTTCTGATCGACTCATATTACAATACTTGTGTGACTCTCCCAAGTATTATTGATGGCTGGTTAGAGTCTTGCCAGGCAACTGGCTCCTCCATAGGATCAGTAGCTGCAAGTGAGTTAATCAAGAACCTTATCATTCCTGTCCATCCGGCAACAAGCTTTTTTAACTCCCTTGCAGCATATTACACTATCGGAATAATGTACTTTATTGTAATCTCCTCTGTGTTGATGGGTTGGGAGTTTAAGCATAATACAATCAAGGTAAGATTAGTCTACGGTTCGGCGCTTAGGCTCCTTTGTATCAAACTGGTTGCATTGCTCTTCCTTGTAATTTTATTTATGGGATATACAGCTATTTTGTATTGGGCAGTCAGTTTGTGCCTCTGGCCAAAAATTACTTCCAGCTATAGCTTGCTTCTTAGTTTTCTTGATTTGAAATGCAACTCATTTGCTTACCACAAGGAGTATATACTTGCCTTAATTCCTATGAGCTGCATAATACTGTTCTATTCTACAATAGCAATGTTTGTCACGTATTATACTCGAACGGCAGCAATGGGGAGCGCAATGATGTTGCTGCCGTTTTTTCGGTTTGAATTTACTCTATTTAAAATACTGGTAAGACCAATGGACGCGTATTACTTTGTCATGTCTGTAATTGTAAAGAATAGCAGCACTCCCATAACTTCATCTCTAAAAACTTTGAGGGAATTCATTTTTACTTGCGCTGCCGTAGTAGCAATAGAAATTGTAATGTTTGCAGTTGTCAAGAAGCGAACATTGAAAGTATGACCAATCATGAGGAAGTGATTATTCATTGGACAAAACATTCAAAGTTATCGGCTGCATTCTAGTAATAGCTTCACTTATAATGGCTGCATACCTGATGATGACCCCAACTATTATCAGCAGTAATGCACAGTATTCATTGCAAAATGCAATTTTTAAAAATAACCTGAAGCAAGTCAAGAAGATTCTTGAGGAAAGCGAGATTGATTTAAATAATGCCACTTTTTATCCGGAACCTCCTGTCGCAATTGCAGTCGGAATTGGTTCTGAAGAAATCCTTGCTTTATTGATTGAGCATGGCGCAGATATCAAAGGAATAAAATCGCCTTATACATTATTGGAAATTGCTGCGCTGAAGGGTAATGAGCAGATGATTGATAAACTTATTGCCCTAGGGATAGATCTTAACGAAGAATCAGAATTTGGTCAAACTGCTTTGGAAGTGGTGATTAGCGACAATCCGGATCCGAATATTGTAAAAAAGTTGATCAGTCAGGGGGCTGCAGTGTCCGAAACTATTCTGCGAAAAGCAGCCGAAACTGGTTCGCTGGAGCTATATGCTTACATCTTGTCCAACCTTGATTGCAAACTCGAAAGCGCTGTGGACGAATATGGACAGACAATACTTCACCATGCAGCGATTTCAGGGAACCTTGAGTTTTTTAAATACATTCTTGGTAAAGGACAGGATATTTATGTTAGAACTACTACGGGAGAATCAGTTCTTCATCTTTCCGGTTCAAAGGAACTGAGCAAATTCTTATTAGAAAACTATATTTTCGATATTAATGAGTTGACTCGAATTGGGGAAACCCCTTTGATAAGTCAAATATCTCAACGAGAAGGGGCTTTAGAACATTGCACTTATTTAATTGATAAAGGTGCAATGGTTAACATTGCAGGTTCTGATATTATTCCTTTATTCAAAGCAGTCGTTATCGAAAGATATGATTTAGTCAAACTATTAATTGATAATGGAGCCGATGTACATTCTTCAGATCTACACGGAGATACTGCTTTACATTACGCAATCACACCTGTAGTAAACGACGAAAGTTACAGAATTGTTCAGTTCCTTTTGAGTGCTGGTGCCAATGAGAACAAAAAAAACCGTGATGGATTTTCACCCGTGGATTTAGCCAAACGCTTTAATAATTCCGCGATAATAAAACTTCTCGAGGGCAACTGAAAATGAATATTGAAAGCAAAGGTATCAAAAAAGCCTTTAAAAACAATGAAGTAATCAAGGATTTTTCTTTTACAATTCAAGGGGGTCGCATTACTTGCTTACTTGGACCCAATGGCAGTGGAAAGACAACGTGGATTCGGATTGCTTTAGGCTTAGAGACTGCAGACAGGGGGCAAGTCATGTTCTCTGGCCAGCCGATTTCCCAAGCCAGGAACCAAGTTTCTATCGTATTTGATGAGCCGCCGGTTTACGGACATCTCTCAGGATATGATAACCTCTATCTCTTATCCCGAGTAGACATAGGCACTCAATATGTAAATCATATATTATCTGCTTTGAACCTCGAAAAAGATTTAATGCGCAAGGACGCCAGGGCCTTTTCTCTGGGACAACGTCACAGGCTCGCGGTTGCCTGTGCTCTCATACGGCAGGGAAATTTCATAATAATGGATGAACCTACAGTCGGTCTAGATGTTGTTTCCTGGGAAATGGTAAAAAATCTTCTTAAAGCAGAAGCTGCCCAAGGCAGAGTGGTATTATTGACCGGGCACAACTATGACTTGATGGCTGAAGTAGTGGATGATATTTTAATAATTTCCGAGGGAACAATCTCCTATCATGGCTCTATGAATAATATTATCAAGGCTGCAGGCATCAATGTCGAGTTAAAAACCCAATTTGACAGGGCGAGTATTGAAAGTTATGGATTTACTCAAATTGCTCCCAGTACCTTTCATAAGCAGTATTCGAATCGTCAAGAATTTAACAGCCAACTAGTGCATATGCAGAAACGAGGCATTATTATTGAGCATATTGATATAAAAGTTCCCGGGTTAAAGGAAGTTTATCAAGCCATGCTGGAGAATAAAGATGAGTTGCCTTAAGGCCGATATTCTGAAGATAAAACGCTCACCAATTTTCTTGGCATGTATAGGTATATATTTTTTTGCCATAATTGTTCTCCACTGCATCAACTTGATTATGGCCAAGGAAATGCTAGAGAACATTTCCCCGAACGGCAATTTCGCGGAAACCCAAAAGATCTTTGAGGTTGTTTCGTATTCTCTTAACCCCTCTACTGGCCTATTAGCGGTGTTAAGCACTTTCCTTGCCACGGCAATTCCGATAATTGTTGTTCTGGTATACACTTTTATACTTTCAGATGCCTGGCTGTATAAAACCATAAAAATCGAGGCCGTTTATTACAATATGAAACGATGCTATCTGGAAAGAATTATTTCAGCTATAGCGCTTACTCTTATCATCTTTTTAGTAACATCAGTACTAAGTTATTCTATTAATCGATTCTTCTGGCAAAACCTGGTTCGAAATAATGATATTCTTTGCCATGTCCCAGTAATAAAAACTGGTCCGGGCGTGTTTGTAAAATTAATTGCTGTACTGATAGCTGGTTCCGTATTGTTCCAAACCCTTGGATATGCCTTGACATACACTTTTAGGACAAATATCCCATTTGTAGTAATGTTATTCGCGAATGTAGCTTTTAACGGGCATAGGTTTTTACCTGTTACGATTTTTCGGGGAATAATAGCTTGGGCCTTTTTCGAAATAAAAACTGTACCTCTTTTGGTTTATTTGACTCCCAGTCTTTCCAGAGATTATTCTTTCCTGTTTTCTGGGTTTCCTCATCCTTTTTTGATTGTCTTCGCATACAGCATCTTGGCATCAGCCCTTACATTTTTTGCGATAAAACATGTGAAAGTTGGTTGAAGGGGAAGAATGTCTTCCAGTTCCCGGCAATTCTGAAGAAAAAAACAGAACAGAGGTACTGCTATACAAAAAAGGGCCGCCATGCGCGCCCTATTTTATTCCGACTTAATAAGCTCTGGCCTCCGAAATACTCTTTCCAAATCAAGGACCAAACCTGGAAAATGGAGATGAGAAAAATTTCCCTCGGGACCAGCGGCGGCTACCAAAGCATAATTGCCATTGCTGAGCAGAAACGCTTCTAATGTGTTTTCCTCAGGATCAACAAGCCAGTAATGGGTGATGCCACCCTTTCTATAGATCTCCAACTTCTGCAGGCGATCTTTGCGCCGATTTGCAGGCGACATTATTTCCACAACTAAATCACAGGGACCGTTGATGCGCTCCTTAAGCAGAATATCTTTTCTGGCGCTGGAACACAAAAATTAAGTCCGGCTGCAAAACATTGCTGTCAGACAGGGTAACATCCAACGGAGCAAAGAAGAATTCCCCTGCAGGATCATATTGATCAAAGAATGCCATTAACTGACGTCCCAACTCCCGAGATATTCGCTGATGATGCAGAGACGGCGATGGTTCCTTAACCAATATACCCTCCAGGATTTCAAAGCGGCAGCCAGGCGCTTCCGGAAGCTTCAGGTAATCCTCGTATGTCCAGAAAGACGCTGGATCTTCCTTAACAAATACCTCAGCGCCCAACACAGCCAGGACAGCGCCCAGATCGAACCGATCAGGCTCAACTGCTGGTATCTTTCCTTGATCTATATAGCTTATAACGATAGCCGGCGACACTCCCAGGACATCGGCAATTTCTTGCACCGTCAGCAAATCCCGCATGCTACCACCCCTGCCATTATACAACTAAAGACAGCTGCAACCAAGAGAAAGCAAGAAGAAAATAATCCTAATCTTTAGGAAGCCCAGAACCATACTTCCTTTTCAGGGCCAGTTCTGTCGGCACAATTGAAACCAGCATAACTACCATCTGAATGCCGATAATGACCATATCATAAATCTCGTAGTTCACTTTCCCGTATATCAGAATCATCGCTGCCAGGCTAAAAATAAGCAGACCAATTCCCCAAAACATCCAAGTCTTTGCATGATAGGCATGGGCAAAATCCCATGCCTCTTGACTTTGCATGGATCGTGCTGTTCTATAGCCATAGAAACTATTAATCTGTTTTGGGGGATGTTTTTTCCAGAGTAAGCCTATGAAAATCATCAATGCCGGAGTCAGCATGGTCATAAAAAACAAAAAAGTGTACATACCGAACCTCCCCTCAGTATAGCCCCTCATTTTTCAGGCAGAAAAATCTAGCTGCCATACCTAACCTTAATTATATTCCTCATTGTTCATTTACATCCTCCCTGAGCAGATTCACCCAGGCCATTCGGGAACCCGGTGTGTTCCATCACTCTGCCGTCATTCCACCAGGAATTCAGCTGTTTAGCATCGGCTACAGTAGCACTTCTAATAACAATATTACCGGTTTCAATTCTCATATTTGTCCTCCCTGAATCGCCCTAATCTTTATCAAGACTACAGCTCATCTTGATGGAAGTAGATGTTACTTGTCAATCAGCAGTTCTCACTACTCCCTTTTATTACAAGGTAAATTGTGATTTCGATCAATCAAATGCGGAAATAAACAAATCAAGACCATGACTCTACTGCCGGCTTAGCAATTAAGAGTAACTTTTGTTGAGTTTTGTCGCAACATTTTGTTGGGTATTGCTTAACCACACTGATCTCGGCGGAAATAATCTTCAGTTCTTGTCTTAACTCGGTGCTCATCTCATGTAATTCTCCACCGCAGCAGGAACAGACTCCTTCCTCATTGGACAGGCGGTATTCGTTCAATCGTTTCCACTGGCAGGTTCTCAAGCTTCTCCTCACGATTACCCTGCTTCTTGCGGCGACGATAGGTAATTTTTTCGATTGTTGGTTCGGCCTTAGATTTAACCTCCACTTCAGCTTCATTGAAAATGCTTAGCTACTGGGAGTCCGTCTCGGTCCACTGGAGCGCCCGAAACGTCTATGCTGGCTCAAGCGAAATTGTTCTTCGAACCAGATTACCTTTGCCGTAAGTTCAGCAATTTTCTGCTCCTGAAGAGCACACTTTTCTTGTAGTTCGGCGGCGATTTTTACTGCGTTTTCCATACTTAGCAGTAATGGTCTTGACCACACTGAGAGCAACAGGGTTGGGTCAAAACCGGGATGCACTTCTACAACGACCTGGCCAATACGGATGGTCACTGCAGCGCCCGTGTTGTTCCCCGAGTTTAGGGGGATCCATTCAGTCGGCTTACCGGACTCCCGATCTTTTCTCAGCCAGTATCTGAGCTGGTGGGGTTTTAGGTCTTGCTCCGCGCACCAGGCAGTTACACTCTGACCGCTGGCCTTGAATTCTGCCACTCTAGCGGACCAGATCTGATGTAGTTGTTGCTTGCTCATTGAAAACTCCTTCCCCATGGGACAATTTCTTAAATAAATTGTCCCATGGGGAAGAAGGTGGTGTCCAGGTGTGGAGTATTTGACGCTTACCATAGTAGGAATCGATTCATCCCATATCCTGATAGACTTCTTATCATAATTTTTGCACGTTAGCATCCCCAAAGAGTACCTTTGCTTGTTCAATAACCACTGCAGTTGGTTTGGGGTAATAAACCACTAAATTCTTTTTAGTTCTCGACCAACATACATAGAAAATTCTTTCAGTCCGCTGAAAAACTGATTCTTTATTTGGAGTTTTCTCAAAATAATATTTGAAATTGTATTTATTCCATCTTCCATTATCCATTACAACAAGCACATTATCAAATTCCGCACCTTTAATGCCGTGTTGTGTGGAATAAGGAGAAAAACTATTGTAGTAAGTGAAATATGAAATGATCTGAGCTGATGGCAGCGTTTTCAGCTTTTCGTAAACATCTTTGTACTTTTCTTTGTATTCATCGAATCTATCGCCTTTTCTAATGATACCCTCTTTATCAAATGCATTTATCATTTCTTCTATGGTAATCGTATTAACACTATCATTTAGCCTTGATAGCACGGTACTGATATACTGTTTTTCTGCATTGGTCTTAATTTTTCCCTGTATAGTGTCGATAACAAATGCATATTGCTTTTCTTTGAAATAATACAATACGCTACCTATTTTAAGCAGATGTTGCGCAAGGCGATCAGGCTCATTGCCAATTATTCTATCGTTATTTGGAAATGCCGCTAACAATTCAGCAAAGCCCAAACGAACAGCACTTAGTCTATGAGTTAGAAACAATACTTTAGTTTCTGCATAATTCTCAAAATCCCACTCGGCAGCATAACCACTTGATTGAAAAGTCGCGAAATTAAAATCGCTATTTGAATAAAGGAAAAAGACGGTGCCAGGTTTGTTGGCGATTGTGCCGTCTGGATTTTTCTTCGCCGGCTGTTGCTTAATATCAGAACGTATCCTGTTAAGCAGTTCGATAACTTTAACTGCGCAGCGGTAATTATCGTCCTTTATGATTTCGTGCACAGCGTTTGAATCGATATATGGCTGTATGTTGCCAATCCCCGTATCATAGATTGATTGCATCCTATCACCGAAAAAACCAATACAAAGTGAATTTTGAGCAGCAGCTTTTATATGTTCCAAGAATATCTCAATTACAGCTTTTTGAGTATCTTGATACTCATCTACAAAAATGTAATCATACTTATCACTTAATATTTTTGATAGTAGCGGATAGGTTGCAAACATATAATTTGCGACTTTCAGTAAATCATCGTGCGATATTATTCCGTGCTCCAAATCTCTATAATTTTGATACTGAACAGAAGTAAAACTGTCTTCGGTTATGGGATTCTCTCCCGAACAACTCAATCCTGCACCGGCTGTTGCTGTTCTTTCTGAAATTAACGCCAATACGGTTTGCTTTAGATTTTTTTGATAGTCCTTGATTTCGTCCCACAAAAAATCATGGATTGTAGAAACGTGTAGTTTAGAATACGGGGAACGCTCCTTAATCTCATTTGCAGCTACGTTAGTATAAGTTATGCAAGCTACACGGACTTTTGGATTTTTGCCAAAAACATGGTGCAATGTTTGCACCAATGTATAAGTTTTTCCGCTTCCAGCACCACCACTTAATAAAAAATTCTCTTTTTTATCTAAGCATAAGCCTATTTGTTCCATTATTGTGCCAGCCATTCTAACCCATCCTTTATGTTAGAGGTGTAGACCATTTCTTATTATTTTCGCCACCATATAAAAGTACATCTAATGCAAATGCAGTCTTGCTTTCAATGCACTCATCAGCGATTTTATAAAAATCATTACCAACACTTGTTAATTTAGCACGATTTTTCAGACTGCTAAAGCTATCCTTATTATCAATTACGAATTGCAAGTTATTGCATAAAAAAGCATCTTCAAAACTACAAGCTTGGTATCCATTCTCTTCTTTTTGAAACAGTAATCTTAATTGTCCTTCCGAACTAGAATCCCACCTTGAAGCCAGTATCATCATATTTCAAAGTAATAGGGGCAGCATTCAAGGTGATAACGTCGTCCAGGTTGTTTTTCTGTGTGAAAAATTTGATTGAGGCATTTGATGTGGATGTTCCATCTGTGTATTTACATTTTTTCAGTTTGCCGTTTGCACTAGGTTTTGCACAATCAAGGTCTGTGACGATTAGCGTCTTAATCCCTAAAAATCCTAAGAATGTAGCAAAGATATGAGAATAAGCTCCAACCTCGACAACAGATATATTCTGTGACAAAAGTGGCTCGGTTCTTTGGGCTTCTAATTCTTTACTCTTTTCTTTGTTTTCAACTTCCGCAATTTTTATAGCTTTTTCATCATCTGCTTTTTTCATCATGGCAGAAAAAAGCATTCTTTCTGTATCTCCCTCAATCAATACTGCTTTATCTGCAAAAAATAGCTCTGCTCGATTAAGCGTAACGTATTGCTTAACGAATCTGTAAGCTCGCTCTTGTTCATTTTTTGTTGGATCATCTGGTGCGTTGACCATTTTCGAGTACAGATTTTTCAGGCTGCGAGATTTTACACTCACAGAACTTTCTCTATAAAAGTACTTAATATCTTGAAAATCACATTGAGAAACTATATGAGAAGAATGGGTGCTAATAATTGTCTGCAAAGAGAAGTCTTGCCCTAACTCCACACGATGTTCTTCCAATATTTTTTTGATATTTTTGATGAAAATATATTGCATTTGCGGATGAGTGTGCGCCTCTGGCTCTTCAATAAAAAGCAAATTGAGTGGTGTTGGATTTTCGTCAGGTTTATCCTTTTTCGCTAACTGGTTGAGCTTAATACGGATGGTAAATATAATAGCAAAAAGATTTAAGTATCCTAACCCATTGTAATCCTCCGGCAACAATGCGTCTTCATGCTTATATTTTACCGTAGTGTTATCTTGAAAAATTCTCTTTTCACTTAGAATGGAAAGAATGGCTAGTTCTGCCTCTTTCGGATTATATGACATTTCTGCTATTTCTTTTATGATAGGTGCAAATAGCTCCTGGTATATTCCAGATAAACTTTTGTCCGTTTCGCTTAACTGTTGTTGCAACTCTGGAAACTCAGCGTCTGATGTAATATTGGCAGCATAGTATCTTCCTGCTAAAGAAGACAGTGATTTACTTTTTCCTTGCTCATTATCTACATCACGTTTTGCACCATAGCTTGTAGTGAAATAATTGATTGCACAATTTCGCTTGTTATTAGTTTTGAGTTATCTTCATTTTCGTACTTGGATACGAATATCAAAAAACTTTTTCAAATTACTATTAAGATAGTACTCAAAATTACGGTTATCCCTATTGCTTTGTATTCGGTGTAACCGGCTACAAGTTTAAGATATTTCTCATATGTTAATACATATTCAAATAATACAACCAAGTGATTTTTAGTGCTATCCAAATCCATTAAGAGTTTGGAAGCAGTTCCGAGATTATCTGTTGCCATAAATTTTTGAGAGATTACATTGCAGAGCCAGGGGCGAGGAGTTCCACCAATCATATCCCGGATGTGTTTTGGGGTAGGTCTTGAACTTGCTCCAGGCTTGTCCCTCTTCATCATGAGGGAAAATCTTTTTCACATCCCCGCCTAAAGTCTCAATCTGCTCGTTCTCCAGCTCCTTCTCATCCAGGGAACGGATAAAGATCAGGTATGTAAGCTGTTCAATTACTGTTATAGGATTTGTAATGCCGCCGGCCCATATGTCAGTCCATATCTTGTCTATCTTATTGCGAACTTCTCCAGTCAACATCTCTGCATTACCCCCATTATAAACCTGTATTTAGAGTTATTGTTTTATTATACCATCTTATCTTTTAACAACGATCCGATTTCCTCCGAAAGTGCTATAAATCAAATAAGTTCATTTGTTTATTCGGTGACTGCATCGGCGGATAGAATACGCCAATAATAATAAATGGGTTAGGAGCTACGTTATGGAACCGTTTGGTAGTGCCAAGGAAGAAATGTAGATCTTTTGTAACGAACGTACAAAAAAACTTCTCTCTGACCTTGGAGATCGCTACGCTCTCATCGCCATTTGCCTTTTTCAGACAATTAAAGTACAACATCCCTATCTCCCAATCCTCAATCATCATTCTGGATTGCTTACCAGCGTCATCTACAAACGTATAAAAGAATTTATATGGCACTTTCGGTAGGATTTTAAATTCGGCTTCAATTTCTTCTGTACTCTGGAATAAATTCATCTGTTGTGACAGGCGCCGTAAACTCTCAAGTTTTTTCAGGTTCCAGACTCGCTCGTCGGGTTCAATTACAAAATCAAGTACCTCTGTAGGCTTAAACACCGCAAGAGAAATGCCATCCGATTTTGCTGAAATTATCAGTTCCTCTAAGTTCGTATATATTTTTTTGTTTTTAAAGATTATCTTACGCCGTTCATCCCAATCTACTTTATTTGGCTTAGGTTCGACCACTATTGTAGACAAATCATAAGGGCGATACGTTTCAGGGCGAAAATCAGCGGGATTACGTTTCGCGTTGACTTGTATCCATGAATACTTTGGATATTTCTGTTCAAGTTCAAGTTTTCTGAACGGAATGGGATATAACCGAATCCAAGAGCCATCCTCAAGTACGCCCGCCGTACAAACTAGCTCAGCATATTTTCCTGAGATTGTCGGATAGGTTTTTACTACAATAAAAACCCGCTTCGTTTCAGGTATCATAAGTCCACGCTCCTAATATCATAGTTTGTGGATAGATAATCCCTAATAACGTGCCGATGACACCTCTCTGGTTCTCTCTCATAGCACATCAGCGCTATGCGGACGTTGGAGCGCAATAATGAATATAGATATTCCAGCTGCGACTTGAGGTTCGGAAGCGCTTTTGCATACCCTCTAAATAAGCGCTGGTAATCCTCTATAGTATCAAGCGAGTTGCGTTTATCGGATTCAATGCCGAGGGCGGGTAAATGGATGTACTTAATCTCGATATTCTCAGCGATGTGTTCAAGCTTACTTTTTGAAAAACCAAACTTACGACTAAGGGGGTTTTTGCGAACATCACATAATAACCGAATGTCATTTTGAATAAGCGTATTCATAAAAGCCTCGATGCTTTTTCCTTCATATCCTATTGTAAATAACATTTGACTCGTCTGAGCATAGTACCGCTTTTGGTGTTTATACTGTTCCGCCTCTGCGCCGCTAAAAAGACGATTCGTAATCTCGCTATTAACGGCGAAATATGGATATTCGCGGTATGCCTTGCGGATAAGACTATCGCCACGTTCAGTCGCAATAGGGAATAGTACCTCAGGCGGATAGTCCCCAACTGCCTGAATAAGAAAACCGTCAATCGATAAATAACCATTTCGGCGAAGAATGTCTACATCCGTTGCAAGCTGGAACGAATAGGCACCATATTTATATGGAATGAATTCGTAGAACCTTGAGTTCTCTTTCATAGTATATAAAAATACTAATTTTTGGAGGTCTGTGGATGTAACGCCTTCTCTTAGCTGACGAATAAAAGCCAACAAAAAACGTTGCCGCTTATATGTCGGCTGTATGTTGCTTACAGCCACCCCACCACACCTCCTTTTGTTGAATTTGAAATTTACTTTAAGTTTAGGCCTCGCTAATCGCAGCATTTCACCTTAACCATATATATTTTGTCGGCTGTCTACATTATGAAATCAGGCTGATAGTTTTGCGTCTCCATTCAACAACTCTGCTTTACCCCATCTGTAAATATGTTATTGCTTTATTATACCATTCTATAAGGACAAGCAAGAAATATCAGAGCAATGATATTCCTTGAAATGCATTCAATATCCTTTTCTTCGGCTTGTCTTATAGTTATACTGTCCATGCTATCAACCTTTCTCCCCGTTATTCATCCTTACTAAGTAGGTGAAAAAATCCGCCCACCTTAAATATCTCTTGTCTCAGGCGGGCAGATTAATTTGGGACAGCATCTCATTTATTTGGGCACGGAGTGCCCTTCGGCTGGCGTCTTTTCAGCCATTACTATCCTACAGGCTTTCTTCTGAAGAATCCGAGGATAAACTATAACTCATGTTGATCGAAGTCGGCGCCCCCGGATCAATATATCCTGTATCCACAAAGCCCACCTTCTGATAGACATGAATAGCAGCAAGATCTTTCCGTTCTACACAGAGATCAACCCGGGGGTATTTTCCCTCGGCTTTTAGTTCTTGCAGAAGCAAATGCAGTGCAGCCTGTCCATATCCCTTATTCTGATGGTGCTGATCTATTAGGAGTTCCTGCAAGTCATAACAGGCCGGCTCTTCATCAAGATCACGGACCAGCAAAACGCCTACAGCCTTTTCCCCCGCATAGACCGCCAAGGCCAGGGCTCTGTCAGCGCGATACACATAAGCGCGCGCCAATATTTCCAGGGCATCACTGATGAAATTACCTTGATCGGGAGCATGTTCAATCCGGGCAATGTCCAGCCAATTATCTTCTTCGATTGTACGCAGCGAGATTATTTCCTTCGGACTCCTTTTTACCGAGAGAATTCCTGAACAGTAAGAAAACCGTTCGAACTCAATCAGGAGACCCGGGAACCATTGACGAACCTTCGCGGCAAGCAAATAGTTTTCTTCCTCGTCCCATAAATCCGCATCCGCTTTCTGAGCGTAAGCCATTTCTTGTTCGGTTTCCGTCATGACATCGCCGATCAGCAGACAACCTTCCGATTTCAGATGCATAAGCAGCTGCGCGATTAGCTTTTGCTGTTCACGATCACCCAAATGATGAATGGCGTAGTTACAGAGAATCACGTCATATTGCTGGTTTTCTATTACTGGGGGCAATCCATTAGAAAAATCCCATTGGCTGAGGCGGGCCGCCGGCATCAATTTGCGGGCTTCTGCAAGCATTGAGTCTGAAAAGTCAAGGCCTGTAATCTGGCATCCCCCATCAGCCAACCTGCGGGACAGCTTGCCCGTTCCAATCCCCACATCTAAAATTGCCTTGCCTGCAGCAGGCTGCACAAGCTCAACAAGCCGATCCATGATTTGGTTATAGGCAGCAAAAGGATAGCGCTTATCGGCGTCGCTCTCTTGCACATCGACATCATAGTTAGCTGACCACTGATCAAATCCATTGGCGTCCATTGATTTGGACTGTGACAATTTTGGTTTCGTGTTTTTCTGATTAGTACTCAAATCTAATTCTCCTTACTCGTATTAGGAGATAGATTATCTGCGTGCTATCTCCACCCACGCTGTCAAAGCTTTCACCATGTTTTCCATAAAAATCATCCTCCTGCAGTTCTTGTTATGTAAACGCTTATTGGTCTCTTAAGCCCAAGTATCTGGTAGGCTTGTCCAGTGCTTTATTATACCATCTTGCTGGGGCTGGGGTAATGGCAAGGATTAGCATGGCCTGCTACTGTCCCGGCAAATATCAGGATAACTTTGATACATGGAGTCCATGAAACTCGGAGTCCAGATCTTTGACAGCGAAGGCAAAGGCTCGTGGTTTTCGGACCAACCGTGACAAAAGGAGTTGCACAACATGCAACCCCTTTTTAGTGACATCTTAATTAGTCAGCACCCCAAGACTGATTTACATTACGGCGGTGCCCAATCTTAACATTTATGACTGTGGGATTCAGGCCATCCGGCCGCACCCACAGCATTTCCGCAGGCAGGGTTACGGCTTTGCCTCAAACGAGAAACAGGGTAGACTTATGACCTAGCCAATTTCAGTTGCTGGTCCTCAATAACATATATGCAATCCGACACATTATCCAAAAATACCTGGTCATGGGAAACCAGCACAACTGTGCCCTCATACCACTTGATAAACTGCTCCAAGGCCTGAATGCAGAATACATCCAAAAAGGTGGTGGGTTCATCCAGGAAGAGGATATTATACCTTCCCAGAAACAACTGACATAAGGCAAGCCGAACCGCCTCACCGCCGCTTAAATCCCGGACATCCTTGCGCAGATCATTGCCGCGAAAATTCATGGCATGAAGAACTGAACGGATTTTGCTTTCCTTATAGTAGCTGCAGGCTTCCATATAGGCCAGCACGGATTTGCTCTCGGTAAAATGGTAGCCCCTTTGCGCGTAGTCCCCAATGACAGCCTTAGGTGACATGGTTATTCCTTCCCCCTGCTTGAGGATATGACGGAGGAGAGTTGTCTTCCCCGCCCCGTTATTTCCCGTAATCGCCAGGGTGCTCCCCAGGGGGAACTGGAAATTGGCGTTCCGAAGCAGAACCTTATCCCCTGCTCTCAGAGTTACATCCTCCCCAATTATGGGAAACTTGTTGTGCAGCACTAATGTCTGCCCTTGGTGAAAATAAATTGTGCCCTCTCTTTCCGGAGCATCGATTGTTTCCATTTGCTCCACCCGCTGCTCAAGAGCCTTGGCCCCCCGCTGCATGGCCTTTTGCACAGTTCCCTTGGATTTCGTCTTCGACAGCCTGCTGGGAGCCTCGGTTTTGCCTTTAATTCCCCGGGTAATCTTTTTGGCCTTCTTCATCTTGTCCTCTGCCGCACTCAAGAGGCGGTTTTTTTCTTGCACATACTCCTCGTGCAGCTCCAGTTGCCGCTGAAGTTGGAGTTCTTTTTGAGTAACATAATCTGAATAGTTGCCCGTATACTCTATTACCCTGCCATCCTCGACTTCCCAGATCTTTGCTACCAGTTCGTCCAGCACATGGCGATCATGGCTGACCAGCACTAAAGCCCCATAGTAGCAGGCCAATTCATCAATGAAGAACTGCGTACCCCTGACGTCCAGGTGGGTCGTTGGCTCATCTAAGAGCAGTCCCTCATGAAAGGTGCTAAACAGCTGGGCCAATTTCAGCCGCGTCTGCTCACCGCCGCTGAGACAATCCAAATCTGTATTAGGAACAGCCAGCTTTGCCGTTAGTTCGTAATCAGCTTCATCATTATCTGGCGGGGTAAGCTGATCGAAGCAGACAAAGTCCGCAAATCGATGTACCTTCCCCTTATCCGGAGATATAAGCCCAGCCATCAGTTTCAGGAGCGTACTCTTCCCCGCCCCATTCTTGCCGACTATGCCAATGCGGTCAAACTGATGCACCGCCAGCCGGGGAATATCTAAAATCAACCGGTCCAGAAAGGAAATCTCCACATCAACCAGTTCAAGGCATACTTTATCCATTGTCCATAACCTCCAGCAAATAAGGATTTTAAAACCACAGATCAAGGACTGTGGTTTTGAGTAAGGGAAAAAGCCCATCCTTATTAAGCAGGTTTGGTGGACAGTCTTCTCTGTATTTCCGAAATACCAAATAAAATAAGGCAGAAATCTGCCTTCATCTCATTTTAAATTGGCGAAAATGAGGGTAGTTAAAAAAGGACAGACTGATTCCCATTACTCTGTAAACACAAACAGAGCCTTTGAAACGTATTTAATTAACGGTTCAAAGATAGGAAGCGCAGCCTGATATAAAACATCTAGAAACCCTCCTTTAAATTACAATATTTATTATAGAACCGCCCAAAAAATCTGTCAAGTTTTCGGCAATTTCCTGTCCTTTCTCCTTTAATTCTACTGTTAATTAATAAAGACATTACGTATATACATAATCCCTCAAGTCCGCAAATACTTATCAGATGAACAGCGACGCATACTTTAGCGACAGTAATCTGCTATACTGGAACTGATGAATTTCTTGAGTTTTCTTGCCATTCATCCTCATGAAAGGAAGAGAAGAATGAAACTTCTGGCTTTGTTAAGAACAGGATTATTTAGTCTTTATCAAAGCGTTAAGCGCTTTCCCCTCACTATTTTCCTCACCACCGCAACCACTGTCCTATTAATTATAACCTCAAGAGTGGATGGGGCGACGACAATCGAGACCCTTGGCCGCTTGGCCATGGCAACTGCCCTGGGAGTCCCAATAACACTGTCTATCGCCTTGGCCTTTGAACGGATGAAGTCTTCAAGAGCTGCTGAGTATGGCAGTTACGCCCTGGCTTTCTGTCTCCTTATCCTTTACTATTTCTTTTTGCTGCCGGAATTCGGCATGGTCCCCATTACCAGGTATATCGCTGTTACCATCGCTTTGTATTTGGCCTTCCTTTTTGTGCCTTACTTCTTTAACCGTTCAGGCTTTGAGATGTATGTAATTAAAGTCCTGAGCAAGTTATTGGTAACCGCGATTTACTCCGCTATTCTCTTTGCGGGTTTGGCACTAACTCTCCTGACCATTGATCTCTTACTGGGAATAAACGTATCCTTTACTTTTTACACCAATGTCTGGCTTGTAGTCGCAGGTGTTTTCGCCCCCTGCTTCTTTCTGGCCGGGTTGCCCGCAATAAATCAGGACATAGAAAAAGAGACTTATCCCGCTGTGCTGAAAGTCCTGCTCTTGTACATTGTCATGCCCATAATCCTGACCTATACGGTTATCCTCTATATTTATTTCCTCAAGACCCTGTTCACGCTGAAATGGCCCGAGGGGACGGTATCCCATCTGGTCCTCTGGTATTCCGTGTTCAGTGCAGGAGTCATTTTCCTTGTCTATCCTCTTGTGCGAGACAATAAGTTCGTCAAATTTTTTACCGCTTGGTTCCCCAAGCTAGTCCTGCCGGCGATTATGGTAATGTTTATGGCCATCGCAGTCCGCATAAATGCCTACGGATTTACCGAAAACAGATATTTTGTTGTCGCCCTGGGAGTATGGATATTTGGGGTCATGCTCTACTACAGTCTGGCCAAAAAATTCAAAAACATTGTCCTGCCGGTGTCTCTGGCTCTGGTTGCCCTGCTGGCGGTTATGGGTCCCTGGAGCGCCTACTCAGTGTCCAGGAACAGCCAGAATAGGCGGTTTGAGACTTTAGCAGCTGAGTACAACATGGTAAACGGCAATACCCTGCAAAAGCCGGACCGGGAAATAGCTCTCGAAGATAAGAAAACTATTATCAGCATCCTGGAGTATTTTGAAAGATCTCATAGTCTAAGGGAGGTCAGACTTCTCCCGTCAAACTTTGAGTTAATCAACATGGAACAGGTCTTCGGTTTCTCCCGAGAGAATATCTGGGCAATCCCCGGCAAGCAGGTATATTTCCACCTCCATACCCAGGTAAAATCGCTGGATGTACGGGATTACGACCTTCTGCTCAATTCAGATAACCTGAGACAAGAAGCCATCACTGTTGGTACGCTCACAGTGAAGTATTCACCAGAGGATATGGAACTGAAGGTATTGGGCGGGAACCAAGAGCTGTATGCAAATAGCTTGCAGAGATTTGCGGAACAAGTTGTCGAAAGACACGGCGCCGCTTCCCTGGAACTCCCAGTGGAAGATGTGACCTTCGTTGAGGAAAACGAGAACATCCGGATGAAGTTAATTTTCACGAGAATCACTGGTGTAAATGAAGCCAACCAGATAACCTTTGACGACTTAGGGTTCTACCTGCTGTTGAAAATTAAGCACTAAAAGGCAGCATTGCCCATGGCTAACTCCTCCGCTAGCCATGGGCATAATTGTTATCCTGAGAATGAACGCTCTTGGAAATAATAGGGGTTTGCTAATTGCTCTCCCCATATAGTTGTCGCCATATTAAACATTGCTTTGGCATGAATTCTATCATGCCATAAAAACCGCCTCAGTAATTTCGCCAAAGACCAGTACTCTCCATAACTGCCTCTTATCACTGGCTGGGTTAAAAAATCTCGCACGCCTTCAATTTTTTCTAAACCTAGAAGTCTGCCCGTTAGAATATCGGGGTTTGAATCCAGTTTTACTCCGATTTCATTAAAGTAATAGGAGTTCACCTGATTCATCCGCATTCCGGGTCTGCAGCAATTATAACAGGAGTCACCGCCTCCCTGCACTCTGTGTCAACTCCACAAATTCTTTCTAAATAGTTATTACTTGCAGCACAATCAGCTTCCGGAACTAGAAAGCCCTGCGCTAATTGGCAGGGCTATTGTAATATTACTGAACAGGTTCCTCACGCCTTTTATGTTGATAATAGCTGCAGTATCCTGACAAATTATGTTCTATGTCATCTATGCGCACTCTAAAGGAGTGATGGCGGATGAAAAACCCCCAGAGAATGTGTTTGGGAACTTTAAAATACATGGCCACTTCCGGAAACAAGAGACCATTCAACTGCTGTTCCAGCCGGTAATTAATGGCGGCATCCAGCTTTTCTTCGTCAAATTCACTTATTTGGTCAACGAACATGCTCTTTTCCTTGCAGTAATCTATAAGCTTTCTAGTGGCCATTAATAATTCCAACAGGGTTGCAAAAGTTGTCTCGCGGCTGAGACAAAAATCGAGAATTCCCTGGGCATTCTTAAGGTTAAATCCCAGATACTCTTTTTCAGGTTTATGTAAAAACAATTCATAGGAGCAATAACTCAGCCAATGGTCATTATGTCGCCAGTATTTGTTAGCAATAAAATGGCTGAAGGCTTTCTCTACAATCTGCAGCATCTTTGGCTGCTTATCCAGGGCATATGCACGCATAAGGGCGAAAGCAGCTTCACCATCATAATATGTGGTCCGATGAGCATCTCGCACTGACAGGTCCGGGAAGTTCAACACATGCACAAATTGACCGTTGTCATTTTGAAAGTACTCTATTCCATCCACCAAGCTTTTAATAACTGAGAGGAATTTGTCATCGCCGAATACCTCTGTGTACTTTGTAAGGGCCAGGATAGCTACAGCATTGGCTCCTAGTTTAATGGAATTATTCTCAGTTCGTTCCACCACAAATCCCCGTTCCACCCCCTGGCCATCCCTGACCTGCTTAACCCCCTTTTGAACAAGATACCCCAAGGCTAACTTAATCGACTCTGTCAGTCTTTCGGATTTTACAGCTTCATAGGCTTCAATCATCGAGTAGGCAGTGCTTGCGTGGCGCAAGATATTATAGTGTTCAATTTCCCTATCAAAGCATGGGAAGTATCCATACCTGAAGGCCCCGCTTTTTTGTACCTGCTCACAAAGGTACTCAGAGGATTTTTCAATAATACAACGTAAATTATTCTTATCCAGATCAACGAATCTCCGTCCATTGTTCAACCAATTGCTGCATAATGAATAACATTGGTTTCCGTCGTGAAAGGCGCTTTCTGTCATAAAGGTGTAAACCTTTTGTACGACATCGCTGCCCAGCAGGAGATTGAGGCCGGTGTTGCGCTTAACATAGAAATTGATGTTCTTCCAGGCTAGGGTCTTGGCAGAATCCCGGGGATTCTCATAGATGAATACGTTTGCGTTTACCTCTTGTTCCAGGAAGGCAATTTTAAACCGCTTATCAAAAGCAATGCCTTCTCGAAAGTAGTTAATCTTGATCTGGGAAATGTACTTGAGAAAGTCGGGCAAGGTGTATTCTTTGATGGAAGTGACAACATCGGCCTTAATCCAGACAGGAATGAGCTTTAACTTGCTGACCTTTTTTCCCATCACTGTAACTGCATTCCCCCATGCTGCATCAAAAGAATCCCCAATCCCGTTGCATACATAGGCTCTTTGTTCCGGGTTGCCGAAGGAGAAAAATACAACATGTTTTTTGGTCTCCTCAATTTTTACCCTGGCTGTATTTCGCAGACACAGATTTTTCTTTAGCTCAGCTAATTGTCGTTGCAAATTAACATCTCTCATCTATCCCCCCCCAATCATCAAAGAAGGGTTGCTTGAGAGCAACCCAATATGGTTTTGAGTTTATGGTTTTTTAAGGGACTTGGCCCACTTTCTTAGCATCAAGCCAATGCTGCTGAGGAACGAGCCCGTACCGTAAAATAACCACGTACCCGCTGCAGAGGTTTGCGGCAACTCCCAATCAGCGTCGGCATCCGCGTCCGCGTCGGCGTCAGCATCGGCATCGGCGTCCGCATCTGCATCAGCGTCAGCATCCGAATCGGCGTCAGCATCGGCGTCAGCATCGGCGTCGGAGTCGGCGTCAGCGTCGGCGTCGCAATCGTCCTGTATTCTGTGACTTAATGTCAAGTGACTGTTCTTGACATCACCCTCGAATTCGAACTCAACATAGGCTGACTGTACTTTGCCGTATGCATCAATGATTACATCGAAATGCATGGCTCCCTTACCTTGGCCTCCGCCTTCACTTGGAAAATATCCGGGAACAGTAATAGATTGGGTGTCCCCATGTTCATCGATGTAAACGACAGTAATCGTTCCGCAAAGTAATTTCCCTGAGCCGCCAGGGGTCAATATCCAGTGCCATCCCACGTGTTCAGTGCCATCAATCTCATCATTCTCGGAACCCCGTCCTTCCCAATTGATCACTCCCGTGCTCTCCTGCGTTTCAACAGTTTGAACCTGATTCACATCCGGAAGAACATCGTTGCCCACTGCATCTGCCGTACTAGGTCCCATTAGACGGGATGCCATTGCAGTGCCTAAAATTATCGCCGTAGCTAATTTTCTGCTTCTTGCTTGATTCCTTTCCCAATTTCTGCTTTGCTGGCCTAACCGCCCAAATAAATCTTTAGTCATGAAATTCACCCCCACTAAAAGTAGGAACACCAATACCAGATTTTATGAGTGGAAGGTGATGGTTATGTAAAAAAAATAAAATATTGTTAAATGCATTAAGAGGCCATCATGCCTGTGATTCCAGGCAAAATGGCCTCTTCCTTTTTCAGTTTCCCCTAACAGCTTTACTGCTTCTCACACTTTCCTTGTTTTTTTATATGCCAATTGGCCAGAAATAAGCCTCCGATCAGGAAAGCTGGGCCCGCAATCGTCATACTCCATATGAGGGCAGTATACCAGGGAATTTCAGCTCCCATTGTCATAGCAACATATAACCACCCCGCCAGCAGAAAGACTACACCGCCGACAATTTCGTGTTTCCAGGAAATAAGCAGCACAATCAGCAGCGCCAGGGATGGTATGTTATGCATTAGCAAGCCAAGGAGTATCTCCCTAGTATTGTATTCCGGGGAAATGACGTCTAAAGAGAACAAGGCTAAAAATAAGATAAAGAGAATGGAAAGAATTCGCGGAGTCCAATAGATAAATCCGTTAACTTTCTTTGACATTTTAACCCTCCCTTAATTTGACCTATAGATTGATGCACTAAAAGACATGACACTCAGTGGAGCTGACAAGATGGGCACCTATGAGCTATGCGACAGATTCTCTCTATATCCATTCTTTATTTCCGGGTAATGGGAAATGACATCGCCATCCTCTATAATTAGAGTATGAGCTGTCATATTTCACCGAGAGAGGAGGTCTAGTTATGCCTAAGGAAAGTATCTACCGCTATATCCTTCGTATGTCTGAGAAGCATCCAGGGAGGCCTTATCGGTTTCAAAATCCAATGGCTGGCAAAGATGATGTCAGTCAGGTCCTCTGGGGAGAAAAGCTTTTCTTCCCCCTTCGGGAAAAAATCGCCTTGGATTTGGTCGACCTTGTCATCCCCTGCCTGCCGGCTCAATCGCCTTCAAAAGTCCTTTTGAAAAGGTTGAAGCAATGGCCCTTATTCCTGTACATTTCTGATTTGAACAGGCGCTTTAAGCTTCTGCTCAGTGAAGGATTATTAGATGCACAACAATTATATGCCTTTGGCATGAAACTGGCTACCGAAAGCGAAATTGATACTGCCGTCAAACTGGGCATGATCATCCTTAGCAATTTTGAGAATGATGTGACCGCCAGGGTTCTGCGCACTCTTGGCCTGCACAGCTCCTTGACCCTCTATGCCATAGAGGCCTCTCGCAACTTCCGGAAACGGAATCAGTTTGTCTATGACTTGGCCAAAAACACCTGCGGCTATGGCAAGCTAATCTCCCTCCATGATTTGCAGCCCATCCGCCAGGAGCAAAAAGAATGGTTATTTAATTTCGGGGCCGTCAATGCCGCGGCCACAAATCTGTCGGCCATGATTTGTCTTCAGAAAGCAGACATGGCTGCTTATTACCGCGATCTGGAACTGACTGAAGTATCATTCTCCAAGCTCTCATATATTTTGGCTTATGCCGGTGAGGAAACCCATATTCAGTATTTCCGGCAATCGGGGGACCTGTGTGAAAAATATTTAGCATCTGCTGGCACCTGGGCTCGCAGCTTCATCGATTTGTCGGCATTAATTGTAATCGGCAGAAGCATGTCTTCTCCCCCCCGGGATGAGGAAGGCAACGCCCGAAAAAACGGCTGGAACAGAAAAAGAGAAAAATATATCAGGAACCTCTGCCGCCAGATTACCCAGCAGCCCCGATGGGAGCATATTATCTCCATAGAGCTGGCTGAACCCCGTCAGACTACCTGTCTCACAATCCTGGTCCTCAAGGAATTGGGGCTGACCCCGGTTTTCCGAGAACTGGTGCCGCTGCTGCAACGGGATCCCTTTGACATGGATATGTTAAAGCACCTCCTCATTGACAACAGCGAAACATATTTAGATGCTGCAGCCGAATACCTTGAGCTACTTCTGCCCAAGGAAGTCTTGGAAGAAAATCCCCAGAATATACCGGAGGATAAATTGACTCCGCTGCACAAGCCAGATATCTGGCTGGTCTACCTGCTCAAGGCCATGAGAAAGGAAAAACGCTATGAAGAGAGTCTGTTCATAAAATGCCTGACCGGCCGCTTTCCCGATGTCCGGACGGAGGCAGCCCGGTGTTTGAGGGCAGCTTATGCCCAGTGGAGCATAAACGTCCTTCCGGCCCTGAAATATGCCTGTGCAATTGAACCGGTCAAGGCAATTGAGGACCGCCTCGAGCGCATGCTGGACAGAGCCAGAGACAACGGCAAGGAGAAACGTTATTTGGATGTGTCTCAATTCCTGATAACTCCCTCAAAGTCTGATGTCCCCATACTGAACACGCAAATCGCCGACGCCTTTCACAGGGACCTGACAGAAGTAGACGGCGTGCTTGCAAGGGGAGACACCCTCTGCCTGATTCGGGAAACAGAGAACAGATATGACCGTCTGGCAATTCTCGTCACCACCACTGCAGGCTATGTCCTGGGCTACGTACCTAGAATAGAAAACTCAATCCCCGCCGCCTTGATGGATGGAGGCGAAAAACTGTATGCCGTTTTGGGCTATTTTGACATAGAACAGAGCGCCCTTGAAATTCAGATCCGCGTCCATAAACCATAGCCGCGACAAGGGAGACGAACCCTTTCTGTCGCAGTTTCTATATATTCAGAGATAATTGCCGGCTAAATAGCCCAAAAGTGCCCAGTCCATGGAACTTGGCCGCTAATAAGGCTGTCTCCGCCAACAAAAGCTAGACGAGGACAGCCCTTTCTTAATCAGTCCATATATCCTTAAGGAGAATCTCTAAACCCGGGAAGGCGGAATGGCTGAAGACCCCATCGCAGCAAGCTGCAGAATTAAGGGCATAGAGCTCATTGGTGAGGACAAAGGCCTCAATGGTACGCTCAACAGGATCCACAAGCCAATAATGGGGCACACCTGATTTCCGGTAGGCTTCCATTTTTAAGACCCGGTCACGCTGGTAACTGCCTGGAGAGAGAATTTCAATCAGCAATTCAGGGGAACCATTTATTCGCTGTTCTTCAACTATATTACGCTGCTTGCCAGAGACATAGATCAAGTCAGGTTGAAATATGTCTGCAGCTGACAAGGTAACATCAAGAGGGGCATCGAACACGATACCCTCGGGATCCTTAGAGGAAAAGTAATCGGTCAGCATCCTCTGCAGCCGAGAACTGGTTATCTGATGGCGGGTTCCCGGAGAAGGATCCCGGATAATGACGCCATCCAGGACTTCTATCTTGCAGCCAGGTTCCTCAGGCAACAGCAGGTAATCTTGATAAGTAATCTTATAGGCGGCGGCATTATCCCGGATTTCCCCTGCTTTTTTCTTCAACCCCATCACCCCCAACCTGCGACAATTAGGAACGGACCCTTTCTGTCGCAGTTTTTATTTTTGCCTGCCTCCGGTCATTTTGTTATGCCTGCAAAAATGGCGCTGACCGGCAGCTGCAAATCTGCAAATACCCTTGATTGTATTGTATCTTCTTCAGCGCAAGCTGTAACGCTGTCTATATCCCGATCCTTGGTAAAAGCATATTGAATGACATTTTTCTCTTCCATATCTACAAGCCAGTATTCTGACACTCCGCTTTTTAGATATAACTGTAATTTGATCGCCATATCCTTGCCCTTTGTTGAAGGAGACAGCACTTCAACAATCAGGGTGGGCACACCCTCATACTTACTGTCCCTGACCTTTTCTTGATCGCAAACCACGACTATATCCGGCTGCACAACATTGGGGTCTTCTTCAAACTTTGCGGCAAAACCAAAGAGCCTAATGTCTATAGGTGATGTCAACGATTGGCAAGAAGTTTTCTTAAAAAAATTATAAAACGACCCGGCTATTTCATTAACTACTACCTGATGCTGAAAGCTTGGTGATGCCAAGAGATAGACGTCGCCATCAATCAGTTCGTATCTTTGATCCGACGATTCCACCAGTGCCAGATATTCTTCATAAGTAATTTTCTGCAGCGAGGGATAACTTTTCGCTTCCTCATGAATATAAAAATCCGGTTCAGTGTATCGGCTGAGTCTTGCTACACACTTTCCGTTTTTAACAACAATAATGTCTTCCTTCTCCGCCAACGCCAGATATTTACCAAAGGCATTCTGTATATCTGTGGAACTTACGCGCATGCTATCACCTCAGCATAAAAATAGCATAGAATAGCTATATTAGCAAGAGAATAATAGCTATTTTTAGCTTTTCTGCACAATCAAAAAAACCGCAGCAAGGGGGACGAACCCTTTCTGTCGCGGTTAGCACCTATTTTTGAATCTCAACTCTGGGTGATGCGCTCCAGTCGTCTCCTATATAGCCTCAATTCCAGCAGCAACCTCCCCCCTGACAAAGTAAGGCCAAGACGACTCCCTATATCTTGAGATAACCCCTGCTTATGTTTTATTCTATATACGTGACTGTATTTTCCCGCCGGGGGGCCCGTTCCCCCAAGGTTTCATTGCCGTGGCCCAGAGACAGGGCATACAGGGGTTCAAAGCCCTCCGGTATGCGCAGCTCCTTTAACAGATAGGCGCCCTCCGGTTTTTCCATGGCAATTTTGAAAGAGGCGAGATAGCAGCTGCCTAACCCCAGGGAATAGGCAGCCAGGGCCATGTTTTGAATGGCATTGGCACAGTCGGCGGCGGCGAATTTGGCTTCCCTGTGGCCGGAGACGACGATGGCCATAGGCGCGCCCCGGAAATTGTCATAATCGGGGTCTTTGGCCCGTTCACGCACCTGTTCGTCACCGGACTGGAGCAGCACCTGCCGGTTGGCGGCAGAAATCTTATCCAACACTTTCCTGTCGGTGATAACGGTAAAATGCCAGGGCTGACGATTCATGGCCGAAGGGGAAAACCGACCGCATTCGAGTATTGTCTCAATCTTTTCTTTCTCTACCGGCGCAGTCTCGTAACTGCGGATAGACCTTCTCCCCAAGATACTCTTGATTGTTTCATTCATCCCGAGAACCACCTTTCTTTTTTTTGTAACGGACTCTTACTGTCGCGCTATTGCTAAGAAGAAAGGGCATACCGCCCCCAGCCCCGATGTTAATTTATTATTCCGGCGCGTTGAAGGTATCGCCATCGGCGATGGTGCCATACTTATATCCTCTCATAAACCAGCGTGCCCTCTGTTCTGAAGTGCCGTGGGTAAATCTGTCCGGGACCACATAGCCCCAGGTATCTTTTTGAATGCGGTCATCGCCTATCATGCTGGCCGCATTCAGGGCTTCCTCAATATCACCCTCATCCAGCAGATTGCTTCTGGCCGCATAATGGGCCCAAACACCGGCAAAATAGTCCGCCTGCAGTTCCATCCTCACCATCAGCTTATTAAATTCAGTTTCACTTAATCTGTTGCGCTTGGAATTAACCTGGTCGATGATCCCCATCTGGTGCTGGACATGGTGCCCGATTTCATGGGCAATGACATAGGCCATGGCAAAATCCCCGGGAGCCTGGAATCGCTCTTTCAGCTCTGTATAAAAACTCAGGTCCAGGTAGACTTTCTGATCCCCGGGGCAATAAAAGGGGCCCACTGAAGAATCTGCCGCTCCGCAGGCTGACTGCACTGCTCCTGAATACAAAACCAGGTTGGGATACTGGTATTCCTTGCCTAATTCTCCTCTAAGCAACTCGGTCCAAACATCTTCTGTTTCGGCCAAAACCACCGAGGCGAATTCCGCCAGCTCCTGTTCTTCAGCAGTCGCAACATAAGGCGCCTCAACCTGCCCGGACTGATTGCCAAGATACTCCAGGGGATTGCCTCCCATAAGGAGCACCACAATAGCTAATATAATAGTGCCGATTCCACCGCCAACTAATCCCCTGGCGGGAGACCCCCTGCGATCTTCGACGTTTGCGCTGGACCTTCTTCCTTGCCACTTCATTCTCCTCCACCTCCCAGAGAATTTACTTTAACAGATAGTCCTCAGGGAAATTGTATCAGTCAAAACCGCAATGCGCAATATCCGCATGTTCTGAAAGGCTGATCCAGTGACGGAACCTTACTGCCGCAGTTTCAATCAAGGATCTTCAGAGGGGAAAAATATTATAATATTTCAGGCCGGATTGATGTTAGTCAAAAAACTTATTTTTAACAAATAAATGTATAATGCTGACTATACTTTTAGGAAAACACGGCAAAGGCCTGTTCTTGCTGTTGACAAACTCGGTTTATAATTATAAACTAGAATTATGGTTGGTAACCATAAACCGCCTCTAGGAGGGATCCAAATGGAGAATCTCAAGCTTTGCGAAAGTGATTATCGTTTTATGCTGGTGGTATGGGAGAACGAACCAGTTGAATCCGGTCAGCTTGTGAAGCTGTGCGCCGACAAGCTTGGCTGGAAAAAGTCTACCACCTATACTGTGCTGAGAAAGATGCAGGAGAAGGGGCTATTGAAGAACGAGAACACCATCGTATCAACTATCGTACCCAAAGAAAAAGTTCAGTCCTACGAGAGCAAATATTTCATTGAGAGAGCTTTTGCAGGTTCACTTCCCCAGTTTCTGTCATCTTTCCTCGGAGGGAAAACCATCTCTGCCCAGCAAGCTGATGAGATTAAGCGACTAATCGACGCCCATAAGGAGTGAGGACGTGGAATCGATATTCTTGAAAATCCTCAACATGAGCATCACAGCAAGCTATGTGATTCTCGCGGTATTGGCAATTCGCCTTTTTCTGAGAAAAGCGCCGAAGAAATACTCCTACTTGCTGTGGAGCGTAGTTGGCTTCCGCTTAATATGTCCTGTATCCTTTTCGTCTGTGGTCAGCATCCTTAATACGTTAGATTTATCAAACGCGCAAACAAGCAGCGCTGCTTTGAACTATATCCCCAGGGATATTGGGCATATGGCGAATCCTAGGGTGACCATCGGCGTCCCCTTTGTGAACTCTGCAATCAGCGACAGCTTGCCAGCCCCGGCGCCCATGGCCAGCGTCAACCCTCTGCAGGTATGGATTACCATCGGCACTGTCCTATGGTGTGTCGGCATCGCCGCCCTGTTAATTTATAGTGTTGTCACCTATCTCAAAATCAAAGGCCGGATGGCAACTGCCGTTTTCATGGACACTAACGTATACGAATCCGATCAAATCAGGTCTCCCTTTATCCTTGGCTTTATCAGGCCAAAGGTATATATACCCTTCGGACTAAGTGAAAAAGAAAAGGATTATATTCTGCGGCACGAAGCTTATCATATCCGGAGGGGAGATCACCTAATTAAGCCTTTGGCGTTTTTGATTCTCGTAATCCACTGGTTTAATCCCTCGACGTGGCTCGCCTTTGCCCTGATGACAAAGGATATGGAAATGAGTTGCGATGAAAAGGTGTTGTCGGTAACTGGCCCGGGAATCGTCAGGGACTACAGCTTATCTCTGCTTTCCTTTGCCGCAAACCTGCGTTTCCCCTGTGCAAGCCCCTTAGCCTTTGGCGAGACTGGCATCAAGCAACGGGTAAAGAATGTGCTGAATTTCAAGAAGCCCAAGGTCTGGGTGATAATCATTGCTGCATTGCTGTGCATAGCTGTCATCGCCGCCTGTGGGGCAAATCCCAATAAAAACAATGATACACCCCCGGATATAACCAGTCTTTATGGCAGATACAAGTTTTCCGAAACCATTTATATGAACCCCCTCAGTTCCTCTAGGCCAATCGATGAGAATATGCCCTTTTATATCCTCAGTGCGGATGGGCTTGTCATAGAGGAACTCGACGGCACCGAGACGAAAGTGCCTGGGGTGTACGAAGCAGTCCCAGTAAATGAAGAAGACTTCAAAGAGGCCTTTATCACTGATGTCAGGACACCACGAATCTCAGCCTACAAGGTACGTTATCAATTTACTTTGAATGAGGATTCGTCCTCCTACCCAGTTTACAGAATCTATTACCTGGATGGGAGAATTTGGCTCGCCAGACTGCATCACGACAAAATGTGGAGCATCTTTGAGCTTGTCGAAACCGCCGACCTCGTCCCTGAGAACAGCAACCCGGAGAAGCAAACCCCTGAAGATCCCAGCTCCCAGGTGCAGCAGCTCCTGTATGCCCTCTTTGATTCGGGGAATCGAATGCAGATTACCCTGGAAGTAACGGGACATGACCCACGGACCATCGAAACTAATGACCGCTGGTTTGCGGAGCGCTATGCGGTGCTGCTGAATGAATATAGCTGGCGACTTGCCCAAGAGGACGTGATTCCCAGCAGCTTCGACTATTCCCTCACCCTCTACTCGGCGGATAAAAGCACATCCTTCCGTTTTTTCGCCGACAGCAACGCAGTCTTCTATTCGGCTGAGGGTACAAAAAACTATTACCTGGCAACTGCTGAGGATGGCAACGACATTACCGCAAAGCTTCGGGCAGAGTATGACAGCCTTGAGGGCTCATACCAGTTGGTCTTCGTTGAGACCCCGAGCCGTGACTTTACCGAAGTCGCAAGCCTGTTCATGCAAGAATATGGAAAGCATCAGCTTGCCCTTTCGCCTGGCAGCACCTATGCCATAACCGACTTCAAGGTCATAAAGATTGAAGTATATCTCACCGAGGATGGTGATGACACCAAGTTCTGTTTCTGGACCACATTTGCCGTTAAGCCTGCGGACTATGACGATACCTCTCCTTGGTGGGCAGGCAACAGTGAAGCCGGCAGGGGTAAGCTAAAAGGATATCTCACGATGTCCCGCCAGCTGCGCCTTGAGCGCGAGGGCAATATCTGGCGCTGCACCAATATGGGTACCGGCGGGGTGCCCCTGGAATGAGCTTTGGATAAAATTGTGACAGTAAGGGTCCGTCCCTTACTGTCGCAATTTCATTAGGGGCTACTGTTTTGTGCCGCACTTGGCGCAGAATTTTGCCTCTTTTCCCAGCTGACTTCCACACTGGGAGCAAAAGCGGCTGCCCCCTGCTTTTAGTCATATACTTGAGGAAAAGGGCTATCCCATCTTGAAACAGCCCCTATGCAAAAACAATAGAAGCGCCAACAGTGCCGGGACCGGTATGCACCCCGATTACCGGACCCACCTGGGTAAACAAAGAAGCCCGCACATTAAATACTGATTCCAGTTTGTCCTGAAGTTTCTCTGCCGCATCCTTGGCTGCTCCATGGGCGATTGCCAGGGCCTTGACAGTCCGGCCAACGGCCGCATGCTCCAGGGCGGAGACAATCCCACAGAGAGCCTTTTCCCGGCTGCGGGCAATGCCGGCGGGAACATAGACCCCCTCCTCATTTACGCGAATGACGGGCTTAATGTGCAGTAGCGATCCCAGCAGTCCCTTGACCGCTCCTATTCTACCGCCCTTATGCAGATATTCCAGCGTGTCCAGGGTGAAAATTGTTTCCATTTTATCCCGCATCATGCTAATCCGGTCCAGCACAGCCTGGACTGTAAGGCCTTCTTGGATTCCCTTGGCTGCTTCCAAGACCTGCTGACCAATGCCTAAGCTAATGGAGCGGGAATCGACAAGATGCACCTTGCCCGCGAACTTTTCCGCAGCCACATAGGCGGAATTGAGGGTGCCGCTGAGTCCGGAAGAGATGTGGACAGAAATAACTTCATCGTATTCCGCCAGGGCGCTTGCGTAGACAGAAGCAAAATCCTCCGGCGAGGGCTGAGAAGTCTTAGGCAGCTCGGATTCTGCCTCCAAACGGGTGTAAAATTCTTCAGAAGTCAGTTCGCAGTCCAAATATTGCTGATGGCCGAAGCTTACTTTCAAGGGTAATACAAGTATCTTCCACTGTTTTATCAGCTGCTGGGGCAAATCTGCAGTGCTGTCAGTAACAAGGGCTATCTTCATTTATCAGTACCCCCCCCAAATATAAACTTATCTATATTATAAATACTGCCTGTAAAGCTGGTTAGGGGAAAAATTTTAGCAATACCTGTTACGGCGGGTCAAAAATCTCCATCCACCGAGATCCAGTGTCGATTTTGCGACAAAAAGGTCCGTCCCCGGTGTTAATCTTCCCGCTTGTCACCGACAAAGAAAAGGGCTACAGTGCCGGGTCCGGTATGGGAACCGATGACGGTGCCGACGCTGTTGATCATGACTGGCCCATTGAGACGAGGGAATTTCGCTTCCACCTGGTCGGCGACCTTGCGGGCGTCATCATAGCAGGCGGAATTGGAGATAAAGCATTTGCCGGAATAAGCGGCGCCGTCGATCGCATGGGCCTCCATCATATGTACTATTTCTTCTATGACGCGCTTTTTGCTGCGGACTTTCTTGCGGGGAATGAGCTTTCCGTCATAGCTCATATTTAGCAGGGGACAAATATTGAGCAAAGAGCCCATAATCGCAGCGGCGGCAGAAATGCGGCCCCCCCGCTTATAGTGGGACAAATCCGTGGAAAAGAACCAGTGATGCACCTTGAGTCTATTTTCCTCTGCCCAGGCTTGTACCTCTTCAATTCCTTCGCCTCTGTCCCGCATGTCTGCCAACATATCCATGAGCAGCCCGTAACCTGATGAGGCTCCCAGAGAATCGACGATGCTGATTTTGCGGTCAGGATATTTCTCCAGAAGCTGATCCCTGGCAACAACTGCTGAATTATAGGACCCGGATAAGCCTGAGGAAAGAGAAACGTGCAAAACATCTTGACCATTCTTTAAAAAAGGCTCAAAGAAGCCGATAAACTGCCCTACGCTGACCTGAGAAGTAGTAGGCATTGCCCCCGCTTCAATTCTCCTGTAAAATTCAGCGAAAGAAATGGTTTGCCCAAGGTCATCAGCATACTCTTTACCATCCAGCATGTAGTGAAAACAAACGAAGGGGATTTTCCTTGCTTGGAAATACTCATAAGGCAGATCAGCTGTTGAACAGCATGTGAGCATAAATTTATTCATTCATATTCTCCCTTCTGCAAAACAACTGCATTGCATTTGATTGGAACCATCGCCTAACTAACCAGTTAACATACCTCCCTATACCGTTAATTGGTGTTGGTATTGTTCGCCAATGGTTTTGAAAATCAAATCATAGCCGTCATTATTGGGATGGATGCCATCAGAACAAATTAAATCCCCATAGTTGTTGCGTTTCAGAAATGCGCTGCGGATATCAATTATGGGCACATCCATTTTGGTGGCCAACAGCATAACCTCTATATTATACATCTCCTGCCAGCGGTAGATCATATCCACATCGCCGAGCCATTGTAGTATGTTGTCCTTGTTAATCCCTTTGGATACCCAGTTGAAAAAGCGGTTTGGCTCTAATGGGGGAAGTGTAAGTATGGTTGGCTTGCCGCCATTATTGCGGATTTCTTCAATTACCTGTTCATATAAACTTTTAAATTCTCCAAGAGGAGTTTTGGGAACATGCTCTTTTTCTGGATTAGCGGCAATCTCATTCCAGGCGAAATCGCAATCATTGCCCCCCACTTCAAGAAAAACGCTGTTATACCCCGTCAACTCACGAGCATGCCTCTTTATTAAAGACAAGGCTTTTGCAACGGTGCATCCGAACATTGAATAATTCTTGATATTAACCTTATTTCTCCCAAAAAGCTTTTCAATATTCAGCTTGATAATCTCGTAGCGGCTTGTAATAGGATGCAATACAACTCCCTTAGCGATTGAATCCCCAAAGACGCAAATTTCTCTAGCGCCCACGTGTACTCCCCCCTTAACTGGATTTATGACCTTCCCATTTTCTCGCTGATATAAAATGCTAAGGATACAAGTGCTAAATATACTACATAAAGAATCCAGGCGCTGCTCCAGAGATGAAACCATATGGATGCAGATAAATACAGGATGGTTGTCAGCTGTAAGCCCGCCGCCAAAAGGTGAATGTCTCGCTCTAGTGTTGAAAAATGTTTTCTGTTAGCTATGTAGTCGGTCATGATATAAAGATATACGATAATCACTACAATCAGCCAGCTGTGTCCCCAAACATTTTTGGAATGCACAACCGATAAATACAGAGAGGGGAAAACATAAAGAATTGGTATTAAGCTGCCATAAATTAATGCTATCCCGCACCGCTTAAAAGCTTTAAAATTAAATAATCTTGCGTATTGATATCCGTTTAATGCGAAATAAAACAAATATAAAAAGGCGCCGCCAACAGGTACTAGCCAAGTCATATTAAAGGACTTGAGCACAACTATGCTGATAAAAAGATAGATTGCAGTTAATGTAAGAAAATAAAATGTGCTGAAAGACGCAGTACTGATTAGATTCTTTTTCAAGGCGCTGAGGGAACTGCCTGTTTCCACCTCTTTGACGGCATCTTTGTAGTCAAGGGTCATTTCAATGGCATTTTTATAGCTGTCTTCTTTGGCCATTCCCGAATCCAGGCAATCATTATATTTATCCAGCATGATGGAATACAATTCTTCACGGACCTCAATAATCTTATCTGTTTTCGGATATAAGAAAAACTTTCTATTGATGAATTTTCTTAATTTCTTTTCCATCATAGGTTGCCCCCGATCAGGTTATTCAAGACAACTTGGATTTCTTTCCATTCATTTACTTTCTGAACATACACTTCCTTGCCTTTTGGGGTAATCCGATAATACTTGCGCCTTGCGCTGCCATCCTCGTCACCCCAATAGCTTGTAATCAACTTATCCTTCTCCATGCGCTTGAAGGCTGTATACACTGTAGCATCCTTTATACTGAATAAGCCCTTGCCGCCTTCAATGATGGTTTTCATTATTTCATAGCCATAGGAATCTTTTTTTATGAGGATAGCTAGGATAATCGTTTCAGTATTTCCCCGCAATATTTCACTTGAGTAACTCAATCCATCTCCTCCGTTACCTAACCTGGTTAGGTATATTATATAGTTATACCCTTTAGCCGTCAACAGTTTTTAGTTATTTATGTAAAAAATGATCTCTTACTAAACAACTTGACTTAAATAATATAAGCGTTGCTCACCCTTGCAGGGCAGATCCACTAAGGATTTTAACATTTTGTTAATAAAATTTGACAACCAAATCAACTTGTTGTATTGTGAAGTTAATCACAATCTGAGGGTGGGGCTCTGCTCCACTCAAGGATGAAACAAATAAGATATCCTGCGCCAAAGGGGAAACCTGCTGGAAAAGGGAGCTTGTATATTTGCTTATTTAAGCTTGCTTTGGCGCATTTGCAGCGCTTTGGGCAAGCTTTTTATTTCTAGAAGGGAGAAAAGAAAAAGTGGAAAACCGCATTGGCATCGTAGGAATAGTGATTGAGGACCGGGATTTTGTCCCGCTGGTGAACAGCATCCTCAGTGAGCATGGTGAAATCATCGTCGGCAGAATGGGTATTCCTTACAGGGATCGGCACGTCGCGGTAATATCCCTGATCGTTGACGGCACAACCGATGAGATTGGTTCCCTGACAGGAAGGTTGGGGGAAGTAAAAGGAGTCAGCGTTAAATCGGCACTGACTAAAAAGTAAAGGGTGATTGGATGGACCGGGAGACTCAGCAAATTATTCGCAAGGCCAAAGAAACCCAACATCTGAGCAAAGAAGAGCTTGTATCCATCTTAGCCTGCGAATCTTCCAGGGCCTCTGCCCTTTTCGCGGCTGCCGACCAAGTCCGTCAGCAGTATGTAGGAGATGAAGTCCATCTGCGGGGAATAATTGAGTTTTCTAATTGCTGCCAACGGAATTGCCGCTACTGCGGATTGCGGCGGGGGAATCCCACTATCAAGCGTTACCGCATGAGCGCCGACGAAATCTATGAGGCGGCGTTGGCTGCCTGCAGGCTTGGCTACAGGACCGTTGTCCTTCAATCTGGTGAAGACAGTCTTTATGACGCAGATATGATTGGCGCCATTGTAAAAAGGCTGAAGAAACTGGACCTGGCGGTAACCTTAAGCTGTGGCGAGCGCCCCTATGAAGAATACCTTTACTGGCGCAGAGCCGGTGCTGACCGTTATTTGCTCAAACATGAGACTGCCAACACGCTGCTCTACAGCAAACTCCATCCGGATATGTCCTTTGCCGAGCGCAGGCGCTGTCTGGCAGATTTGCGGCAAACAGGGTATCAGGTGGGCTCTGGGTGCATGGTTGGATTACCGGGGCAGACACCGGAAATTCTAGCGGAAGACCTGCTGTATCTTAAAGAACTGGACGTAGAAATGGCCGGCATTGGTCCCTTTATTCCCAGTCCCCATACGCCCCTTGCAGGAGCCGCTCCCGGTACGGTTGAGATGACTTTAAAAATGATTGCCCTAACCAGGCTGTTATTGCCCCAAGCCCACCTGCCTGTCACAACGGCCTTAAGCACCATTGATGCCCTGGGCAGGCAAAAGGCTCTCCGGAGCGGAGCCAATGTCATCATGCCCAATGTCACGCCCAAACGCTTCAGGAGCTTGTACGCAATCTATCCCAATAAAGACCTTCTCAATGCCAACCAAAACAATTGCCGGCAGTGCGTCAGCGACATGATAAATTCTCTTGGCCGCACCGTGGGTCAAGGGCAGGGGCACAGTCCCAAGCCCGGATTTAGCCGGGATTTTAAGAAACGGGGGGAAGCGGATGAACAATACTCCTAGAGGAAATCGGTTGCACATCGCTATTTTTGGCCGGCGCAACGTGGGCAAATCCAGTCTGATCAACGCTATAACCAATCAGAATATTGCCCTGGTTTCGGATGTTGCCGGCACAACCACAGATCCCGTATATAAATCTATGGAAATTTTGCCTGTAGGACCAGTGGTGCTTATTGATACTGCAGGACTGGATGATGCAGGTAGACTGGGAGAGCTCAGGGTCAAGCGTTCGTTTTCAGTGCTGAATAAAACCGACCTTGTGTTGCTTGTTGTCGAGGCTGGATGCTCTTTGACGGCCTATGAAGAAGAAATCCTCGGAATCAGCCGGGAGAAAAATATCCCTGTGATTATTGTGTTAAATAAGTCTGACCTGACACCCGCCGGCCCGGAATCTGCCGAGAGCCTGAAAGAGAGGACAGGGTTTGATGCGGTAAGGGTCAGCGCTGCAAGCAGTTGCGGCATCGATGAACTAAAGATGGCGATTATCCGCAATGCGCCTCTCACATGGGATGACAGGCCCATTGTCGGCGATCTGCTCACTCCTAAGGACCATGTTGTCTTAGTTACTCCCATTGATTCTGCAGCTCCTAAAGGGAGACTGATTCTGCCCCAGGTGCAAACACTGCGGGACATTCTCGATCACAACGGCATGGCAACCATCTGTAAAGAAACTGAACTCGAAGCCACCCTTAAGCTGTTAAACCAAAAGCCCGCCTTGGTGATTACGGATTCCCAGGTATTTAAACAAGCAGATGCCGCAACACCGCCGGATATACTGTTAACATCTTTTTCAATTCTTTTTGCCCGCCAAAAAGGAGATCTGCACTCCCTAGCCCTAGGCGCCAAGGCTATAGATAAACTGCGGCCGGGAGACAAGATTCTGATGGCGGAGGCTTGCACCCATCACCCGGTAGAAGACGATATCGGGCGAGTGAAGATTCCCAACTGGCTGCGTCAACATGTTGGCGGCGAACTGCAGTTTGAATGGGTCAGCGGCACTGCTTTTCCCGATACTCTCCAGGAATTTTCCCTGATTGTTCACTGCGGCGGCTGCATGATCAATCGCAGGGAAATGTTGTCCCGCCTGGCCCAGGCGCAAGCAAACGATGTGCCAATCGTCAATTACGGCGTGGCAATCGCTCACCTGATGGGTGTACTGCCACGAGCACTGTCTCCCTTTCCGGAGATTAAAGATGTTATTTTTCCGTCAGACATAAGCAGAGAGGATGATTAAACATGGTTAAAACTGAACAAAAACAGCAATGGGAAAGAGCGGACTTTATTGTTGAGAAAGAGATTGAAACGCTTTTGCAGGAGGCGCAGAAAACAAGAGTTGAGGATATCAGGACAATCATTGACAAGGCCCGGAAAGCAAAAGGCCTGACCCTGCCGGAAACAGCCGCCCTGCTGCAGGTTACAGATAAATCCCTTTTGCATGACATTTATGCCGCGGCAAAAGAAGTGAAAAGCAGGATTTACGGACAGCGAGTAGTCATTTTTGCTCCCCTTTATATCAGCGACCACTGCGTCAACAATTGCGTTTACTGCGGTTACAAACAGGACAACCCCTTTAAACGGCGCAAACTGACTCAGGAGGAACTGGCCGAGGAAGTCAAGCTCCTGGAAAACATGGGGCACAAAAGGCTTGCCCTGGAGGCCGGAGAACACCCGGTTGAATGCCCTCTGGAGTATATCCTCGAATCCATCGGCACCATTTACAGCCTCAAATTTAAAAACGGCAGCATTCGCCGCATAAATGTGAATATCGCCGCCACTACAGTTGAAGATTACAAGCGTTTAAAGGAAGCCCAAATCGGCACCTATATTCTTTTTCAAGAAACCTATCACCGCCAAACGTATAGGGAAATGCACCCAACGGGTCCCAAAGGAGATTATGACTGGCACACGACCGCCCACGACAGAGCTATGCAAGGCGGCATTGATGATGTGGGATTTGGGGTTCTGTTTGGCCTCTATGACTACAAATTCGAAGTATTGGCCCTGCTGCAGCATGCCCGCCACATGGAGGAACGTTTTGGTGTGGGCCCCCACACAATCTCTGTGCCCCGCCTGCGTCCTGCTCAGGGAATGGACATCAACAAATTTCCTCATCTTGTGAAAGACGAAGAATTTGCCAAGATTATCGCCATTCTCCGCCTGGCTGTCCCCTATACAGGTTTGATCCTCTCAACCCGTGAAAGGGCAGATTTTCGGGATAGACTCTTGGATCATGGCGTCTCGCAAATTTCAGCCGGCAGCTGCACCGGTGTCGGCGCATACAAAGAAGAGGCAGACAGTGAAGAATCCACTTCTGTGCAATTTGACGTGGACGACCACAGAAGCGTTGACGCTGTTCTCGCCAGTGTCTGCGCCTCCGGCTACCTGCCCAGCTACTGCACGGCCTGTTATCGCCAGGGGCGCACAGGCGATCGCTTTATGGCCCTGGCCAAGGCAGGGGAGATTCACAACACCTGCCAGCCCAATGCTATTCTTACATTCAAGGAATATTTGCTGGACTATGCTTCCCCAGAAACCCGTCGCTTAGGCGAAGAAGTCATTAAAAAACACCTGCCACAAATTGAAAACCCCAAAATTCGCAGTCTGACTGAAGAAAAACTCTCCCGCATCGAGAGGGGAGAGCGGGATCTGTATTTCTAAACAAAACTGGACCTGATATCCATTTTATCCTCCTTAATGTCTGACAATCATTTCAAAGAGGAGTTCAAAGCAATCTTATCTACCTGCCTCCAATGCATAGATTTACACTGGTTCCAGAGCGCGAGATTTCATAACTTATCTTGTTATTGCAAAATAAAATTGATTGCACAGACTTTCTATGTATTCTCGCTTTACAATAACCCCAAGCCAGTCCTGCGGAATAGCAGTATATCCGTATTTTAAGCCTGCCAATCCGCCTGCAACTGCAGCCACTGTATCCGTATCACTGCCCAGATTAACTGCTTTCAAAACACAGTCTTTGTAGTTTTCCGTGTTCAAGAGACACCAAATCGCAGCTTCCAAGGTACTAACCACATATCCGCCGCTGCGAATGCTTTCTGACGGAAGATCGGCAAAGTCCTTATCCTTTAAGCGATTATAAAATTTGAGTTCCTCAACAAACCCCTCTTGATTTTGGTAGTATTCCATAGCCTTGCCTATGCCAAGATTTACTGCCTCTTTCAAGTTCATTTCACCGGGAAGCATGGCGGCAACTGAGATATATAGACCACAAGCAATCTGACTGCGTTTATGGGCATGAGTCAAAGCAGAAACCTTATGAATGACCGCAAAAGCTTCATCTTCTTGGTAAAATTCTCTTCCGTAAACGGATTGCAGATAAAAGAGAAGCGGCAGTATTCGCATCAGTGAGCCATTGCCGTTATCGTATTCAGTATTTCCACCGCATTCTAAAGGAGCTGCCCCTTGTTCCAACCTCTTCAGTGCTTGCCTGGTGGTATTGCCAATATCAAAAGCAGAGCCAAAGGGAGTAAACTCACCTTTCTTAAACCATTTAAGGAAATTCTGCATTATATCATTATAATTCAATCCCCTGGAAAGGCTGTCTGCAAGGCATAGGGTCATGCTTGTATCATCTGACCAAGTGCCTGCAGGCTGATTATATGTGCCGTATGCTCTCATACCAACCACAGGGTTGTCTGCAAGAGTATTTCTATCCATAAATTCCACAGGTACACCTAAAGCATCAGCTACACATAAACCCATAATGCCATTTAAGACATAGTTTGCCATCCCCTCACCCCCAAATTATGTTAACTTGCGCCAGTGGGGAGAATCTTTACTGACGCAGATTTTTCAGGCGGGACTTAATATCCGAATCGAATTCTTCATCTGTGGCATCTGGATTCCTAGTTGAATGCCAAATCTCACACGGAGCCTTGCCGCACTCTCTGCATGACTTAATGCATTTTTGTTCTATACACTCGTAGATTGGGCAATGGGTTTTCCCGTAGAACTGGGCCCAGGACACCTTGCCACTCAATTCATTGCAACCCTCGCACTCTGTCTTATAAGCTTTGCAATCAGTCCGGCAACGGACTCCGCAGACACTTAGCATCCTCTTCTCTTCGTCTGTCATTTCTTAGAGACCATACCTTTTCAATAGAGTTAAAATATGACTGGTGTTAAGCTTTTTTACCATTAACTCTTTATATGTCACAGTTTTTTCTTTACCCTCATTGCGAAGCTTCTGCAGCTCTTTTGGAATCTCTCTCTGGCTTTCCAGCAAATGCTCATAAAAGTCCTCAAATCTGCCCAGCCTGTTATTGCTTCTCCAGTGCAACCACCGGGATCGGGACTGACCTGCGTAAGATCTACAATATAGCTCCCTTGTTTATCCAACGGTTGTGTTAACCTTTCCATTGCAGTATCCTTTCCCATGCTTATTTCCGTAGTGAACTTTAATCTTAGTGAATTTTTTCCGTTATCCTCCAGTTACAGTAAGGCTAGAATAACACAATGACAAGCACATAGTCCACAGAGGCATCAGCCAAAATCATCTGAGGACGCCCTTATGTCTTCCGTATCCACTTTCCATTAATTTTAGCATTCCGGGAACAATGATGGCAGGGGAAACCGCAGCAATACATGATTGCAATCGGCGCTAATATTTATCTCAGCTTTTCTCTTAGCTCCTTAATCCTCATATCTATTGTTGATATCACCTTTTCAAACTCCTCATCACTTTTACCTGTTGGGTCATTTAGTCCCCAATCCTCACGTTGTTTACAAGGAAGGTAAGGACATTCAACATTGCACCCCATTGTTATTACTACATCGACAGGGAAAAAAAGGAAAGCATCAACGATACCAAGCGCCTGCCTTATTAAGTCGCCTAAATATATGTCTACCCGGAAAGTCGTTAGATTCTTTCCGGGTAGCTATCAGCTGTCTATCTGACCTTCTGCAATATTTTCATAACCTCTTCAGCTTTCAATACTTTTCCATATGACACCACTTTACCATCAACCACAAGAGCCGGAGTTGACATAACTCCATAAGCGGCAATTTGTGCAAAATCCGTTATATGATCGATAGTAGCATCCATTCCAAGCTGTTTTAATGCGTCTCTTGTAGCAACCTCTAGCTGGTTGCATCTAGCACAACCGCTTCCAAGTATTTTAACCGAAGCGCCTTCTGACTTTGCTTTCTCTGCCTTTGCCATAGTCTCGGCATCGCAGCTACCACAACAGCAGCAGGATGAAGTTTCCTCTTTTTTATTTTGTTTGCCAAACAATGCCATAATCAATCTCTCCTTTTTCATATTGCTTTAGAAACCAAGGTAGAACATTTAAAAGCCAATGAGCTGCTTCTAGCTAAAAAAAAATTCTGTACAAATTCAAATGGGTCTCTGCTTATAATTCTCTTATCCATCAGCAGCAGTTACCTCCGCATGAGCATTCAGTATTTTTCTTTCCCCTAAAAAATGTCTTTAAATTTTCAGGAAGCTCATAATTGCTACAGGTACAACTACGCTCTGACAGTCCAAAGACAAATTGCAGAATTGCTTCTGCAAGCATTTCCTTGGGTGGCACCTCATAAGTTTCGCCATTATACTCAAATACTCTACAATCCACATCTGACTCGCTAATTTCACTGCAGCAACCACAACTATTCTCTGCTACTGTGCGGCAAATATCAATTCCATTCACACGAATGGTTGGAGAAGAAAGAAATTGATACTTCCTGGCAAGCTCTTCTGTTTTAATTTCAATTTTGTTATATAGCACTTCGCAGCCCGCAAGCTTCAGTGCCGGGGTGAGAATCATCATAACCTCGTCCAAAACACCATCTGTTCCGATACAGCGGTCACAACTTTGCAGGTCAAGATAGAGATAATCAATAACCACCTTCTTCTTAGTAACATCTTCACGACCGCAGGTGCAACATGGTTCTTCATCTGCTTGGCTGCCGGTTGGCCGCATCCAACCCGTTTCTTCTCCAACATAGGTAATTGCTCCAACCGGGCAACAATTCCCGCATCCGTGACAGTGCTCAATACATGCCGCGGGGTTCCTTACAACCGGCGAGGGGGCCTTTTCAACGTCGTAAACGCCATTGGGGCACATTATTTCACAGGTGCCGCATTCGCTGCATTTCAAGTAGTCAATAACAGGATACCAGGTTTTTGCCATAATAATAGTCCCCCCTACACGATAAAAGACTGCAAAGCATTGAACAAATAACCGACAAGTATAATTCCTAGCGTACAAATACCAATGAACAATGCCAGCAACTTCGGCTTAACAGCCTTGCGAAGCATGATCAGGGATGGTAGGGATAAAGTGGTGACCCCCATCATAAAAGACAATACCGTGCCCAGCTGTGCCCCTTTAAATAGCAGTGCTTCTGCAATGGGAATAGTGCCAAAAATGTCGGCATACATTGGGATACCAATAAGTGTCGCCAATATTACACCGAAGGGGTTATTTCTTCCAAGCAGGGATACCACCCACTCCTCGGGAATCCAGTTGTGGATCATTGCTCCTATCCCAACACCGATAAGGATATACGGTAAAACTTTTTTAAAGGTTGAAAGCATTTGCTCTTTCGCATAGGTCAGCCGGTCTTTTTTTGTCAGTTCCGGAGACTCTATATCGACACTTCCGGCTGTAAAAATAAAACTTTCCACATGCTTTTCCACGTGCAGTTTCTCGATGACAGTACCACCGATCACGGCAATGATAAGGCCGAATATCACATATAAAATAGCAACCTTGGCCCCAAATATACTCATCAACAGGACAAGAGAGCCGAGATCTACCATTGGAGAAGAGATAAGGAATGAAAAAGTTACTCCGAGCGGTAAACCTGCGGATGTAAAGCCTATAAATAATGGTATCGATGAGCAGGAACAGAACGGAGTTACTGTTCCAAGCAGGGCTGCAACTGAGTTTGCTCCAATGCCATGAAAGCGGCCTAATATCTTCTTGCTGCGTTCTGGCGGGAAATAACTTTGGATGTAGCTAATGATAAAAATCAAAAAACATAATAAAAAGCTAATCTTTATAACGTCATAAACAAAAAACTGGATACTTCCAATCCAGCGGTTGGATATATCTAAACCAAACGCTGCTAATCCATTACCGATTAAATCACTCAGCCATTTCATGCCAAGTAATTGGTTTTGAACAAATTCCCATATAGCCTTAATTGCCTCCATTACACAACACCCTCACTTTCAAATTGCTTATATTATAACCAGGGTTTTTTTACTGTTTACAGCAGTTATCATGTTCGTTGTTATCTGTTAATGTCAGCTTATTTAAGAGTTCAATAGCATTTTTACTGCCTCGCTTTGAAATCTTATAATGAGTCCACTTACCCTCTTGCCTGCTTTCTACGATGCCAGATTCAACAAGTATCTTCATATGATAGGATAGAGAAGACTGTCCGATATCCAGGTTTTCTAGAAGTTTACATGCACATTTTTCTCCGTCACGAAGCAACTCAAGTATGCGCAAGCGCTTTTCATCGCAAAGAGCTTTAAATACTTGTGAATGTTCCTTATGCATTGTTTCCACATCGCCACCTCATATCGAAAATATTTGATATGTTATAGTATATGCTTCATATCAACTCTTGTCAATATGTCCTTGATAATTATTTTTATTATTCTTTCCGTGTAATCCAAATGCGACAGTAGGGACGGACCCTCACTGTCGCAGAATTTTCAGGCGGGACTGGATATCCGAATCGAATTCTTCATCTGCAGCTTCTGGATTCCTAGCCAAATTCCATATCTCACACGGCACCTTGCCGAATTCTCTGCCAGGGTGGATATGTATTCGGTTATCATATCTCAATACGGAAAATCATAACACAAAGCGCCAGCAGGGCAACATAGAAGGTTGCAAAGTAGTAGAGCCAAGATAATCTCTTATAATGCTCCCATAGGGTGAGACACGAAATTCCAAAAGTAAGTTATACTAGAGA